>ERZ781399.2699-NODE-2699-length-14254-cov-4.003169_pt1 | contig 14254 bp, 20 predicted proteins | sample MGYA00511014_ERZ781399 | MGnify/ENA primary metagenome ERZ781399 (study PRJEB29847, sample SAMN06458254) | wastewater metagenome | isolation source: Wastewater bioreactor | place: South Africa: Cape Town | study: EMG produced TPA metagenomics assembly of the...
TTGAAATAGCAATGACAAGCCCGTTGGTGACAATATCTGTTCGAATATGTTTGGTCAAATCGAACTGCTGAGCACGTTGACGAGGTATTGTTTTATATGCTATTTTTTGTAATTCTGAATTGAACCTTTTAAATAAATCTTCGAAAAGAATAGCAATCAACTGTCCAGCTAATTCCAAACGTTTATTTCCGTAATAATCTCGATCATCCATATTAACCAAGCCTAATTGAGCTTGAATGACACGTCGTACCATCGATGCCGTGTAAACAGCTTTCAGTTTGTAATCATATTCAATAACCTCTGATGAGAAGAGAGAAAAAGTATTCTGTTAAACGAAAAATGTCTATTTACTGGCACGTGTGCGAGAATAATATGTGCGAGTAATTCTCGAGCTTCATCGATTCGATTACGACGAGTCGATTGATATGATGATGATGCGAATTGTTTCGATGAACTTTTCATTTTCGTTGAAATATATTTCAATGCCTAGATCAATGATTGGAAATTGAGTGAAAATTCAATGAATTTTCTACTTGAACTTGAGTAAATATTCCTAATCGATGACTTTCTTCAATCGATGCTGTAAAACAATTTAAAATATCATTTTCAAAACCAACTAATTCAGCGATTTCTTGATCGGATTGAATGCCATAGGCTTTGAAAAGTACAACAATTGGAATGTCCTAGAAGTTTTTTCGAAACAATCATCGAAATCAAATATTCTTTCGTTTTTATTTTACATCAGTTAAACTGTTATGTGCTAAGAAATATCGACCTTTGCTTTCATAAACGGCAGTTTTAGTTTTCGTTTGTTGTGTTGTACTAAATAGAATTTACAATCGATTGAATTCGAATGCATGATCGATATTCTACCTCGTTACAGTACATTGAAAACGGTCTTTCGAATCTTTTTCAATTAACATTCGGTTTTTTGATATTTGCTCTTGAATTAGGATGACTCGTTCAGTTCCACGAGTGATAAAATAACCGCCAGGATCAAGTGGACATTCATTCATTTTAGCCATTTCAGCTTCATCTTTTTGATACAATACACATTTACAACTTCGTAACATAATCGGTAATCTAAAATTCTCTCTTAGTTTCCAAAGAAAAACTTCGATTTCTCATGTTCGTTTACTTTCCAATGATTAAATCTTTCCGTATGATACGTTCATTACCTCGAGTATATTCAATATCGACTGAAATCGGTGCTGAATAGGACATATCACGAAGACGACACTAAAATCGAACAAATATTTGAAGTTTTTTCTACAAGGAAATTTGAAATGTACATCGTGTGGAGTCATTCGTCGAAAGGTATTGAAACCTTCTTCGATACATGGTGTAAGTACTTTGATATCTAAATATCTCATGTAAAACGATGGATCAGATTCAATGAGAATTTCTTGATTAGCTTCCATGATTTTTTTAATCTAAGAATCATTCGAATGTTTTATTTCGACAGTGAAAATCAAGCTAATTACTTCAGTATTAACAAAGTAATCAAACGAATCTAAATGCTGTTTGACCAAGCCTTTGACTTTCAAGAAAGCTGGCACTAATTTCCATTTATCCTAAATAATATATTCCAAAAACAAAATCAAAAATCTTTAATTCAATTAACAAATACTTCGATCGTATTCACAGGTGCAGTTAATTGATCAAGGTCACTGACGTTCTCTCCTTCATTAGAACCGTACGTTCCAAGATCGGTTTTCTGTACGCCCATTTTTAATCTACAAATTCGAAAATATGATGCAAATCGAATCGAATCCAATCAAGAGTACATATGTATTGCAAATTATTGAATCATCATCTTGCTATCTAGCGAAGTAACTCGCTGACAGTTCACCGGCTAGTGGTCGATGTCTAACCAATAGCTCGTTCGATGTAACACACTAATGCATTTTGACGAAATATGTTGATTTAATCGGCTTAGTCAAATTTATATCAAATCCAGGCACAAAAACATTTGTAAATCTATGTTTTCTTCTGTTTATTAGTCTTCAAAAAGGAAATATCCAGATGGCATCCTACTCAAGCACAAAAAAAAACAGATTTTTACACATTGTTTTTGTGCATTTTAATCAAATAAGAAAACATTTCCATATTGTTCTTATTTTAACTTTTAATCTACACTTGCATATAAATATTCAATATTGATATTCGTCTGCCGCACTCTCGATTTGCGTGATCCCAAAAAAAAAGGAACTGAGCATATCCTGCTGTGCTTTCATTTTCTATATTCATCTATGATTTTAGGTCAGATTCAGAGAATTTATTAGATGATATTTCCTCGATATAAAAGAAAAGAAAAGAAAAGAAAAGAAAAGCGAAGCAAAACTTGACTTGAATTTGTTGTGTTTGATGATGATGTTATTTAACAGTCGTTTGTTTTATTCATCCGATCGTTTGAAACTGTTTGCCCAGTCGCCATAAGCTGGATCGAAAAGTCGTCGTTTTCGTTCGAAATAGTTCGACCATGAATCGCTAAATGCTGGATCATAGAAACTTCGGCGCGAGAGAATTTGTTCTAACGCACGCTGATGAGCAGCAACATCAATTGGTCGAGCTAATTTTTCATTTTCAAAATCATTCTATAAAAAGAAATAATAGAAGAGGCGTAACTATTAAATATGTTTGAGTGCTGAAATGGTTGACCTACAATTCGATAGCTATGAATTAAAGAAATTAAAAGAATACAAGCAAGAAGAACTTGTGTCAATTGATAACGAATTGAGAACATGCTTTTGTTTTGTTTTGCTTTTATAAGAGAAGTTGATTAGTGTTTTAAAACAATCGGTTCTTTTCTTTAACAAAAGTTATTGCCTAAAATGAGACAAAAAAAGAAATAGATTGAAAAGGAATCTAGAATCTTTTGTTTCTTTCGAGTAGTAAAGAAGCTGTTCTTAGGACTACTTATTTTCTTCTTTTATTCTATCATTCTATTAGCATTTAACTAGCAAGACACCACAACATATATATCAAGAGAGAGAGAGAGAGAGAGAAAGAGAGAGAGAGAAACTGAGAGAGAGGAAGAAAGATAAAAAAAACACAAGAGGGAAATTTTATAATCTCTACAATTAATGCATAATTGGCTTTCAAGAGCATGTCTAAAGCTTGTCTTTGTCACTTAGATAATCAAAATTTTGTTCAGAAACTTGTCAATGTTATTCACTATCATCGTGCTGCTTGATTAAAAGGGGAAAAACCTTAATTGCTTTTTCTCATGAAATCAAGCATTATTCTAATTGTTAAAAGATTTCAGTAACTAAATGATTTTTTTTCTTACACCTACAGGCGATGATAATTTTATTAAGTGCCTGGGAGGAAAAGTAATTAATATTTTTTTTGCTTTTCTTTTCTATTTCTAATCAAGTAAGTAGGTTGGTCATATATTTTGTTTGTCATGATTGTTTGCTGCACTTAGTGTGGAAAATTTTCCAACATTTGTTGACGTAATAAGTTTGTTATTTAAAATAAATAAACCATGACTAACCAAAATAGATGATACAGATGGAGTCTTTAATATTTAATTACATCAATTAAGAACTGTTCTTTTGTACTGATACTGAGTTACTTGAATTCCTTGAGTCGAAAGTCTGTGCACCCTGATATGTAATGCAGTATATCGAATATTTTTTCTTTTTATTAAAAGACGACCGAGATTATTTAGTTTTTGGTAGATTTTTATTATTGGAGTTTGATAAAGTATAAACCTCAAGCTACACATTCAATGCAGGTTAAACAGGATCTTCTTATCTATATCCAGGATTAGTATTTTGCTCTTTGTTACGCTGAATGAAAAGTTGTTTTTATTCACATTGAATACATTTGAAAAAACTTTGTTTCAAGTCATTTTGACACGATTCTTCTAGTTTTCGAATTTGTTCTTTTACCGATTTCAGTTCGGTTGGTGGAGGAAGTAGTGGATCAATTTTATTTGCTTTTTCAGAAAATAATTTTGCCCAAGTTAAAAATGATAAACGTAAATATGGATTTCGATGTTTAAATGATGCTTTATGAACATAATATCGAGCAATGTCTCGAATTAATCGAATGAATAAATCTGTTTCATGGTCGAATATATTCACTTTATCTGGATGCTCTAAAATTTTATTGGCCAAGGTTCTTACTGGACACAAATAAGATAAGAAAACATAGATTTTACGAATATAAACGTTGTCAAATATTTGCGGTAAAAGTTTTAAAATCCATAAATCACTGACAATCATGAAAATACTGCGCCGTTTTTTTGACATTTCATAAATAAATTCCATGCATTGGTCGATTTCTGAAAACACAACTAATCTTCGATGTGGATCTATTGAAGACATTGAGTTATTTTCACTATAAGTCAGAATTAATGAATCAATCAAAGTATCTTCATATATTTTTGAGTATGCTGTCTGCTGATTGAAGTCAATCAGATGAGCCAAATAGAGCTTTAAACTGTTACAATTTTCTGGTTTACCAATGTGATCATCCAACCATATTACAATATGATCGTCTTGAACTTCATCAACTACAAAAATTTTGAAATATTTATCGATCAGCTATTGGCAATGAATCTTACCCTCAAAACATCGTTTATCTGACATTTCATACTCATCACTAATCATATTAAATGCTGATTGATTTTGAGGTCGAATACGTGCACTAATAATTTTATTTTCAGCTAGAGAAGAATCTGTTCTTAAATCTTCTAAATAATATTCGTCTAATATGAAATATAACTTATGAATTTCATCATAAATTTCAATTAGAAAATCATTCATATTAATCTTAAATGATCGACCAATTAAATTGCGAATGTCTTTTAAAGATTGTGTATACGTTCCAATATGAATTTCATATCTCTGATTTCGATAATAGATACCAAGATCAAATGAATTAAACATTGCATTTCTCAATTTATAATAGTGATATGATTTTGTTTTGAAACGAAACCTTGCATTACATCAGCCAATGCAGTTATTTTTCCAAGAGCAGGCGCATTGGAATTTTCAAGGTATTAAATTTCATTGGTTTGAAAAAAAAAGTGTCGCACCATTCAACGTTGTTAATTATGCCCTAGCTATTACTTGAAGATGAATCACATAGGTGTTGGAAAAATTAATGTCGACTGATGAAACATGTATTTAACATGATGAATTTCATCATTCATATATATCGATTAAATGGCGGCGATGACTGGCACGGTTGATATAATTTTTGAACATTTAGGTTTACCGAAAGGTAGCTTGCTTGCACGATTTAAAAGACGAGCAGAATCATCATGGAAAACAGATGATATTAACAAAATTCTCGAAGAAGATATGAAGCCTAAACTCGGCATTGAAATGCCGATGACTTATATTGTTGAAATTGGCGACAAGCAAAATAACGGGGAAACATTTTTTTACAATTTCGACGATCAATATATTTTGGATTACGACCCTTTTGGCAGCAAAACTGATCAAGTGACGAAAACGATTGTGTTATTGCGGGTTAAATGGTCCCAACGTTCGCAAGATAAGGATTACTCGGTGGCAACTAACAGTAAGACGTTAAGTCTTTTTAAAATCTTCATTAGTTGATGAAAAATTCTAGGTGATAGTCAAGTCGGCCCATCAAAACCAACTGTTCCTGTCGAGAGTACATTGAGTAATACAGTAGAACAAGGATCATCAACGTCTACTCGTGAAGTTCGTCAATCGAAAGTTTTGAAACGCAAACGAGAAAAAGAAAAGGATTTACTACCGATATACATCGTATCGATAGTAGTTAATCTTATTGGAGATATTTTAGAAATCAAGGCTACTCAAGATACTTATAGTAGATCATAATGTTTTTTGAAGATTTATTCTGTGATATCTTTTCTTTTCTTGTCTAGATTCTAAAAATATCCCATTGATCTCGAATTTTAATAACAATGAGAGACTGGAATTTATATATGATATTAATATATCTCAGCGAGTAGAGTATTTATCAAATGAAAAGCGTGTTCGACAGAAAACAAATACACGCAAATCATCTAAGGCAAAAAAATCGACCCCAACATTTCGTAAGTTGGTTCCCATTCAGGGAGACAAAACCCTTAAAACTGATCAATTCGAACGAGCTTTACCAATACTTAAAGTAAAATGAAATTTATTTGTGATTTATTCTATTTCGTTCGAATGTAAATATGTTTAGATACCTGATCAATACAATCCAGAAAAGGTGAATAAACACCAAATTCTTTGCGCTGCTGTAGTTAGGGAATACGAAATAGATGCCATAGAAATCGGCTATCATATAGTAGGTAATCGACGATTTGCATTATATCCAAACGCACACGAGAAAGGATTGGTAGAATATTGTCTGAAAGTTCTTACAACGAATGATGTGAAGGACGGTTTATACAAGTAAATAGATATTCAATTTTTAAAACGTGTGGGTAAATTATCATTTACATTTTCAGTCTTCTTTTGCATATGATACAAATGCCTAATCAACTTAATAAAATCGTTGGAGATGCATTTTTCAAAATAAAAAAACAACCCGATGAAACTGTCGATATTGGTTTTAAGATCGGTGAGCGTATTGGTTCGTACCGTTTGGCAATTTTTGGCCTCAAGGAAACCACCGAGCCGGATGTATTTGAACCAAATTTCGAAACGCTGTGTTTATCGGATTATTTTCATCAAACATAGAGCTCAAATCGTTCATGTTTTTCTCTTTTTATTCTTTTTGAGATATTTGTTCGTGTTCATGTTTTTTTTGCATTGCTTTCATAATATTTTTTCATTTTCGAACAGTCAATCAGTCTTCAATACAAATGACGTCTTCTCTTGTTTATGATTTTTTCTTCTTTAAAAAAAAACAATAAAATCCTAGATTTTAGAAAAAAGATCAGTTGAATTTTTATTTGATCAAAGGATTGATTATATTACAAAAATAATCGTAGTACACACATACATGCAGAAAAATCGGAAAAAAATCACAAAGTAAATAGTAACAAGGAAGAAAATCTTTCAATGACGAGCATTTTCGTCCAATACAAATATAAATGGAGTTCTTGTTACAGAGATCAGTAAGTTAACTATCAATGGATGTGTACTCTATGTTTTGTTTTTAGTTTCTAATTATTAGAAAAATTATCATTCGTGAATCAGGCAAAACAGTGTTTACGATTTATATCGAAGGCACACGTTGATAAGGAAAATTATGTTGTCTTTTATTTATACAGTGATTTATTTGCTTTAAACAAAAAGAAAAGAATTAATTATTGATTGATTACTGGTTATAAAAAAAATATGAATATCAACTCTAGCAGAGAGAATGAAGAAAAAAAACTCGATGAATTTGAGGTTAATGAAAATCATACAGCATTTATTGTATAAACAGCAATAAATGCTTTATCTGTTTGACTGATTAGTACTTGACTAAAATGAGAATATGATTGATTTTATTGAATAAAACAAAAGTTGAACTAACTTTTCATTGTGTTCGAGACAAACAGTTGTTCGTCGACCGGTTAAAGACGCAGCTAATTCTGCAAGATGTGCAATAGGTCCCGAAGAACATGAAACATCCTTGGCTTCAATTCACAAGAAAAAAAAACAATTCTAAAAATTGTTCAATTAAATAACTTTTCCTTTACTTGTAAGAACTAATCCACTTTTATCACAGACAACTATTCCGTTTACACCAACACCAGCCAATGTCAGTTTTTCTGTTCTAAAATTCAATGATATGATTCAATAAACACAAGCAAAAGTTAAATCAAATGAAACATACGTGCTATCAACTAAAGCATCGATTTTTTTGTCCATGATTGATGTTAATGTAAACTCTAGAATGTGAATAAAATTTCGGGAAATTTCTTTGAAAATCTCGTCACATGCCAGTCAGTTAAGGGTTGTTTTTTTTTATTTCTACAAAAATCATCTTCTACTGAACGTGACAAAGAAGAAAAAAAAGTAAGGAGACAAAAAAGAAGTTCAAGGATTGAGGATATATATCGATTTGAAATGGACGTGAACTAAATATGTGTGTTGATGTTGTTGTTGTTTATTCTTCGTTGTTGCCCGAATCTGTCAAAGCGCCACTACGACGAGCTTGTTCTTCTTTACGTAAACGTCGTCGACGTAAACGTAATTCACGTTCGTATTCTTTGGCAGCGTCCACTTTACTACACGTAGAAAAAACAGCTCGAGTTTAGAATATTCAAACAAGAAATTCTACTTCGCTATTTCACATTGTTCCCATGCATGTCGTTCGGGCTCGCAATATCCGTATTGTGATGGCCAATATTGTTGTGTACATATCATAATAGCACGAAAATAATGAGCACAATAATCGCGTTTATCAAGAGGAATATTTAGCATTTGCATTTCCTCTTCGGTATATGGTGCAACTAAAAGTCAAATCAATCATTAGAACTGAACGATTTAGTCGATAGATAGTACCTTTCGGTTTTCGACCATCAGGAAAGCCATACATCTAAATAAATGAAAGATTCCTTATGTTTTGATTAAATCAACGATATCGATCATACCGGATCGAATGTTGGCCCTTTATTTCTATCGGGATAATATTCAGGATTTCGAGCTCGATCAATACTTCCACTTATATTAAGACCCATGATGATTGTGTGTCTTAGTTATCTAATTCAATACGAAGAAGAATTTGTCAAAAAAATACTGTAAAAACGAATGTTTTTTTTCTTTTTCTCAACCACACACACACATCTGTTGGTGTGTACTGCTACTACTTGGTTGTTATTAAAAAGATCCTATTCGTTCTTGTCATTACCAGTAAACTATGAAACTAATTTCTCGGAATTTAAGCGCTTATTTAATGAGGTACATCAATACATTCATCGTTATTTATTTACAAGAAAAATCAGTTCCAAGTCAAAAATATTTTTGGACTCGAAAGCGGAATCTATTCGAATTTTGATTGGTTTGTTTAGTAGCCAATGATAAGACATAGAACCATCTCGAACTGGAACTGAATATATAAGAAAGTGAGCGAGAGAGACAAAAACTCATTGATTGATTAATCATGACAGATATTGTCAAAGCCGGTTGGTTATTACGTCGTACGACGATCTTAAAAAATTGGAAACGTGAATGGTTTATTCTTACAAATGACGCACGGTTACGTCGTATGTCCTCGCCTGAGAAACAATACGACAAAGCCGATGATGTTTTTCAATTAAGTCGCTGTCGAGAATTACGTATCGGTGCTACACAAGTGCCGTACACTATCGAAGCACCCGAAGGTTCAACGCGTGAACAAATGATGCAATTAGTACCAAGTGAAGGTGATTCATGGACATTATGTGCTGAATCAACGGACGATTTACTTGCTTGGCAAACATCATTTGATGATGTTCGACAATTACATATCGAACGTTTACAACAACAACAACAACTCTCAGAATTTAATAATATACGATTACCACCTGGTTTGTATGATTTTGCTCATTATCCAGGTGTTTATCAAGGTCACTATCCACATCAAGTCTATCAAACACCTGACGGTTCAACGCATACGATCGTTTTCATCGATCGAAATGCACGTTATGATGCAAGTGCTGATTTAGCTGCAGGCGCTTTAACTGGTCTCGCTCTCGGCAGTCTGATGTGGTGGCCATTCTTTATGTTTCCAGTCATGTGGTGTTAAGAAATCTCTTTGAAATCTCAATGTTGTCTCGTGTGTATTTTTCATCTATTTAAAAGCAAAGCAATTTGTATATTGTCAAATAATAAAAAAAAATATAATGTCAATTGTTCTATTTGAATGATTTTCTAATTTTTGCATGTATTGAACGAGGTTTCTCAGCCATGCTTTTTGTTTTTAATAATACGATTGGTGTCTTTGGAATATGGGTTAATTGCTTTGGATGAGGAGTGGGATCATTTAATTCAATAGTTTCGATTTGTGATAGTTGAGATTCCATAAGTATTCGTTCGATGGGTAGAGAAACGTGTTTAGCTTGAGTTGCATCCGTACTTGGATAGAGAATCTTTGGTTCGAATTCATCTTCGACATCGTTATTGTTCATTGTTTTTTCACTTATAGGTGAAATCGGTGTGTCTGTCGATCTGTGAGATGATAAAGATGGTGAGTTGGTTGCAGAATTTGTATTTTGAGGTTTCGGTTGATGTTTATATCGGTTGAATCTACAGCAAAATTTAAATTTGAATAAAATAATTTCAATTCACAATCAGACATACTTAAGGTAACGATAGATAATATAACTACTGGATATAATAGCAAGAAGAAAAACCAAAGCTATAAGACTTCCAATAATAGACCAATTAACATTTGAAGCTAAAAGGAGAATAACATTCATCAAAGATTGAAAAATATAAAAGATTAACGAACATTCTGGTGTTTGTGTAGTCGTCACTTCATTAGCTGCAGTACTCGTCGTAGAACTTGTTGTTGATATTGTTGATATTGTTGATATTGTTGATATTGTTGTTGTTGTTATTGTGTTATTTTCAATGACAAAAAAAGTAAGACAAGTTTGTGTTGATTGTAGACTTTGACTAAACAAAAAAGAAAAAAGAAAAATATCATTTAATGAATATGGAATTGATTGTTTTTTTTTATAAGAACCTATCGAGAGCTGAGGCACACATTATTTGATAGCCAATTTGATTAAGAGTGGGTGTCCAGGTTAAAGTTTTATAATAGAGTGCAGTACTGATTTTAGTTAATGATGTTTGTAATAATCCTGAAAATGATATTGTGGTAATATCAACAATAGTAGCAGTAGATCCACAATGATTTATCGCATATCGTGGAGCTGCAAACGTTTCATTAACGTGAACCGTTTGAATTGTTGATCCACTCGATGCAATTTCTGGTGCAGTAGAACATACCGATGGAGTGACAACTTTGACAACAAACTGAACTGGTACCGAACTTAACGGTGATGTACTCGTTGAATTAATAAAATCTTCTGTCTATATGAATAATACTCGTATTTATTTGTTTTAATATTAAAAATAAAATCATTTACCATGAAAGAAATAGCATACATCGCACCATTAACTAAACCAGTTATTTCAATTGTACAATTCGAATAAAGAATCGTATTTGGTGGTAGATTACTTGGAGAACATACAGAACCACATTCATTAACAACGCCAGATGCATTAGCCCAACGACATCGAATAATATCACCATCAGCATCACTAATCGATAGAGGAATATTTGTTATTTGATTTATTTGAATATTTAGTGGAGATATAACATTAGCTACAGGAGCATTATTAAATTGATTATTATCAGATCGTCTCACCAGATTGATGCGAGACGATACAGACCAACTGCTTGCTCCTGTTACACTACTATACCATGCACTTGAAGCATAATATACGTAAAAGTCACTATTCACTGGTATAATAACTGTATCTAATCGCTGGCCACTGGCGATCCCATTTGACACTGAAACATCCGTACAGTAAGGTGAAGTCGAAATAGTCCCAAAGCCAGAAGGACAACTGGGAGAACAAGCAAGAGATCCAGTTAAGCCAGGAACAACTATTTGATTTGCAAACGAACCACTATCACACGTACCAGCATTGTATTTCACCTGATAATTTTGGGTGATGATAATCGTCACACTCGTACCACTATTAGACACATTGAATATGCGCCATGTAATACTACCTCCAAGAAAGTGCGAGCCTTGGATTGGAGCAATGAGTATAGTGAGCAGAAATATTGTTTCAAGCATATTTGAAGTCATAGTTATTCGTTTGTTTTTTTTCGAATTAAAATGAATATAATAAAGAAAATTTTTCTTTTTTTTATAGTATAAGGCAGAACATTTGAGCATTGTTTTTTGCCCTTATGTCATTGATCATAATAAGATTTCGATTTTTTAAATTAATTTCAACATAGGTCATCGAAATCTTTTTTGGTTTTTTTAGACAATGAAACCTTATTCATGAAATTAGAATGAACTTGACTTTGATAATTTGAAAAAAGTAAATTGAAATTGAAAGATATATTAATGATGAGTTTTATTTAAAAATCATAATCAATGTTCACTTTCAACAAGTTAATATCGTCAAAATGAACCGAAAAAAGTTATTTGTTTTTGTTTAAAAGAATGTATTTCTAAATGTGTTCTATTTTTTCTTGAGTTTTTCAGTAAGTTCAGGTAAGACTTTGAATAAATCACCTGTGAGACCATAATCAGCCATGGCAAATATCGGTGCATCACCATCTTTATTAATTGCGACAATAACTTTACTATCTTTCATACCAGCAATATGTTGAATGGCACCTGATATACCGATGGCAACGTAAAGTTCTGGTGCAACAATTTTGCCTGTTTGACCAATTTGCAAATCGTTGTCACAGAAACCAGCATCGACAGCTGCTCGTGATGCACCAACAGTAGCTTGGCCAGGAAATAGATCAGCTAAATCATAGAGTAATTTGAAGTTTTCTTTGCTTTTAAATGCTCGACCACCGGAGAAAATCTATAGCGAAAACAAACAAAAAAAAAAGATTCGAAAGAAAAAAGTGAATTGTTGTTTATTTTTACAATACGAGCACTGGCTAATTCTGGTCGTTCAGATTGTTGAACTTGTCGTGCAACGAATTCTGATGTCTCATTTTTAACCGATGAATCGAGTTTTTCAATTTGAGCTTGTCCACTGCCACCACCTTCTTTAGCTGCTTCGAATGCTGTACCACGTACAGTTATGATTTTCGTTGGGTCATTGGATTTAAGTTTAAGAATGGCATTGCCTGCATAGATCAAACGTGTATATTGATCTTTATCGATGACTTTTGTTATATCGGATATAGGTTGTACATCGAGTAGAGCAGCTAAACGTGGTAGAACGCCTTTGCTAAATGTTGATGAACCGCCGAGAATATGTTAATAATTATTTTTCTTTTGTAAATCAAGTAAAACAGGTGTCACAGATTCGCTAAGTAAACCTTTGAAAGCAGCATTTTCAGCGACATAGATTTTTTTAATATTCAAATTGTTGAATTTTTGTAATTGACTTGCTGTTTCATTAGTCTTTTCAGCACCGAAAATGACACAATCGACATCTTGTTTCAATTGATTAGCAGCTGTTAAACTAAGAAGAAAAAAACTTCATTCTCATACAAATAATAAATCGACCAATATCACATACGTATTGAGTGTAACTGGCGCAAGTTTACCACCTTCAAGTTGTTCAGCAAGTACGAGTGTACTAGCAAAACAACGTGAATGAGCAGTTGATGTTGCTAAACGAACAAGGAAATGGCGCGAATGTAACATTATCTAGAACGAATAATCAATAAAATAAAGAACTATTTTGATCTTTGACCCCAAGTCAAATATTTCAATGAATTGGCAGTATGACTAGTAATTATCTTAGTAAACTTTTAGTTTTTAACTATTTTCGATTCGAATCGAAATGTTTACGCTTCATCTAAAAAAAACGAAGTACCGAGACACAATAAACTTAATCGAATAATTTATTTCGAATCGAATATAAATACGAAGGATGGTCAAAGAGAATTACCAATTAGAAACGCAAAAAGATTTCTATAGACGGCGCTATTTGATACGAAGACTTTTTATTTTAAAATAAAGCAATCATGAAAAAAATAAGTACGATTAAAGTTGGTGAACTGGTAATAGCAAATGTTTTATTGTCTGCAACTGTTGTGGTTGATATTGTAGTCGTTGTAGTTGTTGCTATTGTTGAAGATGAAGAGCTTGTTGTCATCGTTGTTGTTGTTGCTACTGTTGAAGATGAAGAACTTGTTGTCGTTGTTGTTATTACTGTTGTTGTAGATGGTGCAGTAATAGTCGTTGTACGAGATCGTAAAGCATTTAAAGCTCCTGTATCATTAACAAGTAGTGGTTCGAGACGTTCTAATACTTCTTTATGATATGCATTTATAGCATCGATATGTGATCCTGTTAATAAGCTGACATCGATGAGTGAGAGCTCATAAGGTACAAATGTAATTGTATTAAAACGAAGAAATTGTGTAGAATCATATGAACTTTTATTTGCTAAAACGACTTCCATATCGTTTTCGATACGAATACCGAAATCATCTGGTTTATAAAATCCTGGTTCATCAGATAGAAACATTCCATCGGCTAACGCTTCTTCGTATTGATTGTAACCAGATGCAATTCGTTGTGGACCTTCGTGTACACTCAAAAAATGTCCTATACCATGTCTACAAAGAAATATTGATAGAGAAAATGTGTTTTAATCAAACGAACCCAATGCCATGT
>ERZ781399.2705-NODE-2705-length-14238-cov-3.087006_pt1 | contig 14238 bp, 12 predicted proteins | sample MGYA00511014_ERZ781399 | MGnify/ENA primary metagenome ERZ781399 (study PRJEB29847, sample SAMN06458254) | wastewater metagenome | isolation source: Wastewater bioreactor | place: South Africa: Cape Town | study: EMG produced TPA metagenomics assembly of the...
CGTTGTTCGACGTCGGCGATAGCCGACATGGGCGATGCAAAATGGCACGCAGGTCTTGCCGGTGGTCGTGCCACCAACCCGACGCTACGCTCGCCTAGCCATGCACGCGCGTCGTCTCCAGCCGTCCACAACCTCGCGGGCTCGTGCCGGGCGTCTCCGGGGGCTGGGCCGGCAAGCGCTCTTGCTCGCCGTCCCGTCGCTGCTCGCTGCTTGCAACCACGGTTGCGGTAGCAGCGGCCGGCGCCCGAGCGCCAAGATCGTGGTGCCGCGCGGCTCGGCGGCGCCGGACGCGCCGTTCGAGAGCGTGGGCGACTGCGCGCCCGGCAGCGGTAGGGACCATCCGGTCGGGCCCGGGCAGAAGTACACGACGATCGGCGACGTCCCCTGGGAGAAGCTCGAGGCCGGCGACACGGTGAGGATTCACCATCGTCCCGAGCCGTACAAAGAGAAGTTCATGGTGGGCAGCGTCGGGACGAAGGACGCGCCCATCCGCGTCTGCGGAGTGAAGGGCCCGAAGGGCGAGCTGCCCGTGATCGACGGCGACGGGGCGACGACGCGGCCGTCCCTGGAGTACCCGTACGACGGGCATCAGCCGCGCGGCCTCGTCTTCATCGGGCACCGGCGCTCGAGCCCGTGGCTCGAGCAGCCGTCCCATATCGTGATCGAGGGCCTCGAGATCAGGAACGCGGAGCCGACACGTGCGTTCTTCGACAAGAACGGCCAGCGCACGGCTTGGCCGGAGCTCGCTGCAGGCATCTTCGTCCAGCGCGGCAGTCACATCACGATCCGCGGCTGCCACGTCCACTCGAACGGCAACGGCCTGTTCATCGGATCGGGAGGCGGCGACGAGCTCACGCAGGACGTCCTCATCGAGGGCAACCACGTCCACGGCAATGCGAGCCCGAAGAACTGGTTCGAGCACAACGTCTACAACGAGGCCTCCGGCGTCGTTTACCAGTTCAATCGCTTCGGCCCGCCGCGCAAGGGGCCGGAGGGCTACCTCGGCGGTAACATCAAGGAGCGGAGCGCCGGGGTCGTCATCCGGTACAACTGGATCGAGGACGGAGCACACCTCATCGATCTCGTCGACTCGCAGGAAGCGCGCGACAGGAACCTCCCCGACCCGGCGTTCCACGAGAGCTGGGTCTACGGCAACATCCTCGTCCGTGGCGGCCAGGCTTCCGGATCGATGGTGCACTACGGCGGGGACAGTGGACTGCTCGAGACCTACCGCAAGGGCACGCTCCACTTCTTCCACAACACCGTGCTCGTTCTGAACGGCTCCCACGAGGAGTGGCAGACGACCGCGGTGTTCGAGCTCTCGACCAACGACCAGCGCCTCGACATGCGTAACAACGTCATCGCGACCGAGGTGCCGAGCGTCCCGCGGAGGCCCACCGTGCTCCTCGGCGCGCGCGATCAGGTGGTCGCCGGCATCGCGGATCTCTCGGGCAACTGGATCGCGGAAGACGTGTCGGGCTTCGAGGGCTTCGCAGGCAAGGAGCCGAAGCGCATGGCAGTGCTCAATGGCCTCGATCGGGCGCTGCGTGGCGCCGATCCGATGTTCGCCGACCTCGCGAAGCTCGACCTCCGTCCGTCTGCGTCGGCCCCCTTGAACGGCAAGGGCGTCGGCATCGCGCCCGGCATGCACGCGGTGACGATGCAGTACGTGAAGCACGGCCGTGGAGAGCCGCGGCCTAAGGAAGACCCGCCGACGCCCGGCGCGCTCGGGTCCCGGTGAGTGACACCGGCGATCGTCGTCGAGGCTAGATGGGCGAGCGTGAAGCTCGATCAAAATTCAGCGAGCAAAGCGAGCGCCGCGTGGGGTGGGGACCCCGGAAAACCGCGCTTTTCCGGGGCGGGGCGGCGCGTGCCGCCCCGTGATGACAAGGTCTAAATGGGCCGAGCATGATTTTGAATCATGCTCGGTCATTTAGCGGCGCAGCGCGGCGACGTGGCCGCGGATCTCGTCGAGCTTCGCGTCCCAGCTCTCGCCGGCCATCGATGCGCTCCGCTCCGCGGTCGGGCCGGGGTCGGCGAGCGCCGCTTCGATCTCGTTCGCAAAGCCGTCGGCGTCCCGGCCGATGCGGCAGAGGTTCAGGACCTCGACCTCGGGGATCGCCGTCGACACGACGGGCAGGCCCGCCGCGAGGTATTCGCGCACCTTGAGCGGGTTCGCGTTGAGCGTCACTTCGCTGATGGGGAAGGGAAGGACGCCGACGTCGAAGCCCTTGCAGTAACCGGGGAGAGCTTCGTACGGCTTGCGGCCGAGCAAGTGCACGTTTGGCAGCGCCGTGAGCCGCGAGAGGTCCATCGTGACCTTGCCGAGGAGCACGACCGAGCCCTGGGAGAAGCGCTTCGCGACGTGCACCATCAGGTCGACGTCGAACCAGTCGTCGGCCATCAGGCCGAAGTAGCCGAGGATCGGGCGCGGGAGGTTCGCGATCTCTGCCGGTACCTTCGTCTCCGGATCGAGCGCCGTCTTGAAGTGCGCGAAGTTCACGCCGTGCCGCACGAGGTGCGTGCGCGGGTTCTCCTTCTGCTTCGACTGGAGCAGGCGATCGGCAGATACGACCACCAGGTCGGCCTTGCGGAGAAGTCCGCGCTCGAGATCGATGAGCGACTGCTGCGCGACGCCGGAGAATGCCGTGTACTCGTCGACGCAGTAGTAGATGAGGACGTCTTCGCCGAGGGCGCCGGCGACGACCGCGGCCGCCGGGTTGAACACCCAGTTGCGCGGTCTCGAGAAGCGGAGGCGACGCATCGCGGCCCGTACCTGCAGGCGCAGGAGCTGACGGTTGAGCGCCTGCATCCCCTTCACGCCGTACGCCGGGATCGCGAGCGGGTTCAGCACGAAGATGTTCTTCTCGACCTCGCGGACGGGCTGCGCAGCGGCCTTCAGCTTCTCGATCGCGCGCTTCAGGTCGCGACCCGATGCGGACGGAGCGCGGTACCCGATCGAGTTGACCCACAGGATGCGGTTGTCCCGTGCGAGGAGGCGCATCAGATGCGTCTTCGAGAGCGGGTCACCGCTCCAGTCGTGGCTGAAACAGAGCATGTCGCGGCCACGGAGTACGTCGCCGGAACCGTTCGAGAAGTCGGTCGAGCCGCGAGCGTCGGCGCCTGAGGTGCTGTGCGCTGCCATGAATCATGACTTCTAGCACGGCCATCGGCCCGCTATGACCGTCGATCAGATGCTGCCTTCCAGTCCTGCCGGTAGGTCCGAGCCTCGAGTCCGTGCGAGTCTTCTCGCCGCTCGAGTGATCTCGTCCTTTGCGTGCTTGCTTGTCGTCTGGGGCGCCCCTGCGATCGCGAGCGCCGCCGACAGGTACGTCGCGACGACGGGCAATGACGGCGGCAACGATTGCACGAAGCAGGCCTCGCCCTGCAGGACGATCCGCCACGGGATCGGACAGCTCGCCGGCGGCGACACGCTGATCGTCGGCGACGGTACGTACGCGGAGTCGATCACGAACATGCCGAGCGGCACCGCCGGCGCGTACACGACGATTCGGGCTGCGACTGGGGGGTGCTGATCGACGGTTCGGAATTTCCGAACGACTTCCGGTTCGGGATCAACGTGAGCCGTAAGAGCTACGTCGCCGTTCGTGGGTTCCGCGTGAAGATGAACCAGGCGAACGAGAACAACTCGCCGATCGTCGTGATCGACAGCGATCACGTGAAGGTCCAGCGCTGCGGAGCGAGTCACGCTCCCGCGAGCGGTAATGCCGCAAGCATCGGCATCGGGCCCAACGCCTCGTTCGTCCTCGTGGAGGAGAGCTACGCGTTCGGAGGCGGGAGGTATCAGGTCCTCGTCTATCAGTCCGATCACGTCGTCGTCAGGCGGTCGGTCGCCCGCAACGACCACTGGACCGGCTCGCTCCAGTGTGCCGGCTTCGTCAACTACGATTCGCTCCACACGGCTTGGCAGAACGACATCGTCCTCGACTCCGATACGGCCCACTGCGCCGGGAGGCTGTACGGCGGCTTCTGGAACGAGAACAAGGACGATCACGGGCCCGACACGAGCCAGACGCTCGCCGGCAACATCATCCTCAACGTGCAGGCGTTCTATGCCGCTGACCTCGACTGGGGCATCTCCGGCACCCGCAACATCAGCGACACGGTGATCTGGGGGTGTTCCGGCGGCTACTACGGCGACCAGGGGCCCGGCGTCGCTGCGCGCGTCGACGCGACGCGCCTCACGATCGGCGGCATCAGCGGGCGGTACAACGGCCCCAACGGCGGCGCGGCGCACGGCACGGGCTGGTCGATCTTCGGACCGATCCAGAACTCGCTCACCAGCTCGATCCTTGCCAAGTGCGAGTCGCTCGGCATCGCCGATCACACGGTGTCCGACTTCAACGTGCTCGCGGGAAACGGCGCGAACTACGGAGGCCGTACCGAGGCCAAGCCGGGCTCCAACGACAAGACCGACATCGACGCGCTGAACGGCGGCGGACTCCGGTGGCTCCCGCACATCGATGTCGGGTCACCGCTCAAGACCGCGGGGAAGGACGGCGGTCAGGCGGGCGCCGAGGTCACGTACAAGATCGGCGTGGCCGGAACGCTCCACGGCGAGCCGGGCTGGGACAGGCTGACCAACGAGCCGCTCTGGCCGTTCCCGAACGAGGATCGGATCAAGGGGGAGATGGCCTCGTATTCCGGTCCCGGAGCCCCGGGCGCACGCGGCTTCGCCACGGGCAAGTCGCTCGACGGCAGCGATCAGACACTGACGAAGTATGTCTGGGAGTTCCTCGGCAACCCGATACCGAAGGAGATCTACAGTGGAGGTGCCGTCGAGCCTCCCCCGCCGGCTTCCGGCGAGAGCCCACCAGGCGCGGAGGGCTCGGACCCGCTCCCGCTCTCGCAGGGGACGGTCGACGAGGGCGGCTGCGGGTGCCGCGTGGGCGCGGCGCCCCCCCGAGCCTTCGTATTCGCAGGTGGTGTCATCTTCGTGTCGATGCTCGCGCGTCGGCGGCGTCGATCGGGGCCTCGATCGGGCTGAGAGGCGTCTCGATCGCGCGATGCGCTCCGGCGGCAGGAAGGTGTTTACTTCGTTGGAGGGGGCGGGTAGCCCACGAACGATGTATCGTCCCTGCGCGATCGCCATTTGCGGAGCAGCGCTCGCGACGACGCTGTCATCGACGGCGGCCGCAGAGGTCACGCTCGTCGAGCGCGTGCGGGTGCAGGGAGGGTTCATCGCGGAGCAGAGGCCGGCGCCCTTCGAGCGAATCAACAATTGGCACTTGGGGATCCTTCCGGACATCGTCCTCACGTCGAGGACCGCGCGCTCCGAGGTGAGCGTCGGCTACGAGTTCAGCGGGGCACTCCACACGGTGTACCCGAGCCAGATCGCACACTCGCTCTTCCTCAACGGGCGGTTCGAGCTCTCTCCGCAGACGACGCTGCTCACGAACGCATTCGTCACGAAGACGACGATGACGAATCTGTTGCTCACGACGCCCACGACGCAGTCGCCCACAGCGCTGCTGCCGACCGGCACGGGCACCGACCTCGTCATGTCGACCGTAGGCCAGGCGCTCTCCCACGAGCTGTCTCCCTTTGTTCGCGTCGGGCAGAGGGCGTCGGCCACGTTCTTCACGGCGCTCGAGCCGGCGCCGCCCATCGATTCGTTCGGAGGGCAGTTCGGCGCCAGTCTCGAGCGCGTTTGGGAGCGCGACGCCTTCGGGCCCGAGGCGTCCGTCGGGTATTCGATCGTCCGCGCAGCACCGCCGTTCCGCAACCAGGACTTCGTCCTTGCCGACGGTGGGCCCCGGTGGCGTCGCGACTGGAGCCGAACCATCAGCACCACGGTGGCAGGCGGTGCCGCCGGGCTCGTGAGCGCGAACGGCTCGAGCGACACCGTCGTCGCGCCGTTCGCGCGCGCGTCTTTCCTCTACAACATCGAGCCCGGTCTCGGCTGGAGCGTCACCGCTTCCACGGGCGTGACGCCGAACCCGCTGACGGGGCAGGCCATCCAGGCTCACCAGGGCGCCTTCCAGGCGTTCACTCCGATCTCCGAACCGGCCCGGCTCTACGGGGCGGCGACGATCGGCTATCTGCGCGGCACCCTCGTCGATCTCAGCGGACGCGGCGACCAGAGCTTTCATTCCGCGAACGCCAACGTCGAGCTCATCTGGCGGCCGACCGAGCGCATCGAGGTGTTCGGGCGCTACACCTTCCTCGCGCAGATCATGGATGACATGAGGTCCTCGACGCTTCCGTCGTTCCTGCGCGACTCGATCTTCGTCGGCGTGGGGCTGTCGTCCCACCCACGCGACCTCGTCGATGGTCGCGGGCGGGGCCGCGCAGGCATCGGCGAGGCGGCGGAGTTCGGCCAACGGGTCGATCGGGGCGATGCGCCCGGCGTGCGCGACGAAGACGGAACGGACGCGCTTCAGGAAGGGCGCGAACGCCCGCCGGCCGGCGTCGGCGGCACGCGCTGGAACCGGACGTCACCCGCAGGTCCTGGGGACGACGAGGACGAGCAGCCCGACCGGCTCGCCCCTCGTCCCTCCGTCCCGTCGCCGCCGAGCGAACCGCGCGCGCCTGGCAACGGGCCGCGACGCCGCTGAGCTCTCAGCTCAGACGCTCGAGCTCAGGTCCCATTGGACCGGAGCATGACGAGCGGCGTCTGGACGACGATCTTCAGCTCCGTCTTCAAAAACGACCAGAAGTCCTCGAGGGCCGCGGCATACGCGAGGTCGAACATGAGCTTGATGCGCATGTCGTCTGCCAGGGCGCCTTCCGCCTCGGGGATGTCGAACGGATTGGTCAGCGTGTCCATGAGCTTCGCCACCTCGCCCCGTCAGCCCCGGCTTGATGCCCCGCGTGCGCTCCTCGAAGAAAGGGATGGCCATCGCGAGGTTGATGAGGATCTCGGGACGTTCGGGGCGAGGTCCGACGAGGGACATGTCCCCTTTGAGGACATTCCAGAACTGGGGCAGCTCGTCGAGGCGCGTCGCCCGGAGGAACTTGCCGACCTTCGTGATGCGAGGATCGCCCTTTGCGGCGATGACCGCCCCGGTGCCTTTCTCGGCGTCGGCGCGCATGGTCCGGAACTTCACCATGTCGAAGGGCTCCCAGCGTGGGAGCTGGCCGGGCTCCTCGATCAGCCGTCCGGCGCTTCGCTGGACGAAGAAGACCGGGCCCGGTGAATCGAGCTTAACAGCCGCGGCGATCGGAATGTAAAGGGGCAAGGTCAGGGCTATGCCCGCGACCGAGCCTAGGACGTCGATCGCGCGCTTGACGACCGCTACGTGGGGGCGCACGAGTCCACCATAGCGCTGTCAGCCGTTTGGCGGGGGGTCTTCAACGCCAGCCCGCTTGCTCATCGCTCATCGCGCGGTCGGGAAGTCGGTTTCGCTCCAGCCGCGCCGCCGGAGGGGGCGATGACCATGCCGGTCACCCCGCGGAACTGACGACCGCGATCACGTGATGACGGTCACGGGACGACGATCACGTCCCCGCGGAGGACGACGATGTTCTCGTTCGCGTGCTCGCTCGACGTCGCACGGCGGAGGTCAATCGGGATCTTCCGCGGCGGGTTGCCACGGACGATCGTGATCTCGTTGCCGGCGAAGCGCGTCGGCCCGCCAGCGATCGCGACCGCCTCGACCGCGGTGACGTACGTGCGCGACGTGTAGTAGCCGGCGCGCTCGACCGCGCCCATCACGGTGAAGTGGTAGCTGTTGACCGCGCTCACGCCGACCGAGACGGCAAGCTCTTCCTCGCGGAGGTAGTCCGGAGCTCCGACGGCGTGCGGTCTGCGGCCTTCACGTCCCCGATGGGCGGCAGCGTGATGATCCCGTCCGGGCGGACCGTCACTTCGGCGGACATATCCCGGTTCTTCCAGACGACGACATTGAGCTGATCGAGCGGCCCGACCTGGAATTCCTGGCCGCGCGGATCCGGCTCCTTGGCGTAGTCGTACCTGGGCCCGGCAGACGCGCACGCGGCGAGGAGGGGCGCAGAGGCGACGAAGACACCGAACGCAAGAGCAAAGGACGAAAGGCGCATGGCGAGCGGGAACGACGATAGCATCTCGGTGGCGAGCCGCCCCATACCCGGCCGCGCTCGGCGGAGGTAGAAGCCAATCTCCGCGTCCCCGCTTCGAGGCGGGTCGACGCGCGGGCCCCGTCGATCGGGCTCGGCCGGCCCATTCCGTGGGGTTGCAGGCCGCGGGGCCCCAAAAGAGCCCTGTGTTGGCGGGGCGGGACTTCAGTCGCGCATCCGGATGACAACCGCAAGCCTTGCGATCAGGTCTCGCGGAGCTAGCCTCGTGCATCTCATGCCTGCCCCCTCGGTCATCCTCATCGAATTCAACGAGCTCTCACCCTCGCTGATGCAGCAGTTCATGGCCCGTGGGGTCCTCCCGAACTTCCGTCGCTTCCATGACGAGGCGAACGTCTACGTCACCGAGGCCAAGGAGCGCGCGCCTTACCTCGAGCCGTGGATCCAGTGGATCACCGTCCACAACGGCATCAACTACGAGGACCACAAGCAGCTCAACCTCGACGAGGGCCACCACGTCACGCAGCCGGCGCTCTGGGACGTCCTCTCGGACGCGGGGCTGCGCACGTGGGTCTGCGGGAGCATGAACCCGCGCGTCTCGCCCGGTTACAAGGGCGCGATCCTCCCCGATCCGTGGTCGACGCACGTCGAGCCGCAGCCCGCCGAGCTACGGCCGTTCTTCGAGTTCATCCAGCGCAATGTCCAGGAGCACACGCGCGACCGTGTCCCGCTCGGAGCGAAGGAGTACGCGCGCTTCGTCCACTTCATGGTGCGGCACGGCCTCTCTCGGAGCACCGCGCTCGCCATCGCCAAGCAGCTCGCGAGCGAGAAGCGCACCAAGGGCAAGACACGCTGGCAGCGCGCGACGATCCTCGATCGGCTTCAGCTCGACGTGTTCCGTCACTACTGGCAGAAGGAGCGTCCGCATTTCGCCACGTACTTCTCGAACAGCACGGCCCACTTCCAGCACATGCACTGGCGGAACATGGCCCCCCACCTCTTCAAGGTCGCGCCGACGGCCGAGGAGCAAGCGCAGTACAAGGACGCCATCGAATACGGCTATCGGTCGATGGACGCCCTCGTCGGGGAGCTCCTCAAGCTTGCGGGGCGGGACACGACGCTCGTCTTCCTCACCGCGCTCTCGCAGCAACCCTACTTGCTCTTCGAGGACCAGGGCGGGAAGGTGGCGTATCGGCCGAAGGACTTCGAGAAGCTCATCCGCTGGGCGGGCGTCGAAGGAGACTTCACCGTTGCTCCGGTCATGACGCACTACTTCCACGTCACGTTCGCCGACGAGCGCACGGCGACGGCGGCCGCCGAGAAGCTGCGCGCGCTCTCCGCGAACGGAACGCAGGTGCTGAACGTCGAGCCGAAGGGCTCAGATCTCTTCTGCGGCTGCAAGATCTACAACACGCTCGATCCGTCCGTCCGCATCGAGAGTACGGTCACGAAGGCCACGACGGGCTTCTTCGACCTGCTCTACCGGATCGAGGGCATCAAGAGCGGTATGCACCACCCGGACGGCATCCTGTGGGTCCGCACGCCTGATCTCCGCCATCGCGTGCACTCGGACAAGGTCCCGCTCGAGCAGGTCGCGCCCATGATCCTCGGCATGTTCTCGATCCAGCCGCCGGCGACGATGCGTGCGAAGCCGCTTGACGGCTTCGGGGCGCTCGCGGCGTCGTAGGGACTCATGTGCTCATCCCCATCGAGGACATGCCCATCGAGGAAGGGCTCTCCAGCCTGCGTGTTATGCTCCGCCGGGTCGTATGATGGGACAGCCGACTCCTCGTGAACAGGTCGATCGCGTGCTGGCGCTGGTCCGAAGGACGCTGTCCTTCTGGAAGCGAGGGCTTATCGTCTTCGTCGTCGGCGTCCTCATCGTCGTACCGAGCGTCTTCACGCGGCCGCGCGACTACAGATCCGAGACGCTCATCCTCTATCACGAGACGATCCGTTCGGATCTCCAGGGCGAGGAGGGCGGTAGCGGCGGCGCCCGGCGCGTCGGCGCGCGGCTCCGTGAGCTGCTCCTGGCGCGCCAGAGCCTCGAGCCGATCATCAACGACCTGCATCTCTATCAAGACAAGATCATTCGCGGCGAAGCGATCGGCGCAGTCGAGGAGATGCGGAAGCACATCACGTTCCGCGCACGCGACGGAGACACGTTCGAGATCTCGTTCGTCGGCTCGTCTCCGGAGCAGGCGCAAGAAGTCACGCGGCGGCTCGCTGACTGCATCGTCAAAGAAGCCGAGAACCGCCGTACGGACTCGGCGAAGACGCTCGAGGAGTTCTTGCACAGCGAGAGCGCGCGCAATCAAGCTGAGCTGAAGAAGAAGGAGGCCGAGCTCGCGCAGTTCGTCGCCGCCCATCCCGAGTTCACGCCACGCCTCCAGGGCATCGCCCCGCAGCTGGCGCCGGCGACGCCGGGCGGCGCGACCACGGTGAGCGCGCCAAACGTCGATCTGGTGCTCGCGTCCCTCGAGGCGAAGGCCGCGCGCATCGATCGTGAGCTCAAGGCCGCGCAAGGCCAGCCGGTGTCGCCGACGCCGAAGCCGACGTTCCAGCCGCCGCCGGACAGCGCGGAGCTCGTCGCCGCTCGCGCGGACCTCGCCGACAAGATGAACCGCTACACGGAGAAACATCCCGACGTCATCGCCGCGAAGAATCGCCTGAAGGCGGCGGAGCAGACCCAGGCCGCCGCCGTGGAAGCGGCGCGAGTTGCGTGGAACCAGCGGCATCCTAAGGAAGAGGAGCCGCCGCCGTCGAAGAATGCCACGGACGAGGCCGCGCTTCGCAAGGAGCTCACCGAGCTCCAGGCGCAGATCGCCAACCGCCGCGCGCAGCTCGCGAAGGTGAGCGGCGACGCCGGCGCGGGTGCTGCGGCCGTTGTCGCGCCGAACAGCAATGTGGCGCTCGAGCTCGAGTTCGCTCGTCTCCAGCGCGAGGTGAACGACCTCCGCGATCGCCAGCAGAAGCTCGAGGAGCGCGTGTTCCGCGCCTCGATGACGGCGAGCTCGGTCATGAACGACCGGAACGTCCAGGTGTCGATCCTCGACCCGGCGTACCTCCCGGTCCGGCCGTCCTCGAAGCCGCGCTCGACGCTGCTCGCGGCGCTGCTCGCGGCGTGCGTCCTGCTCTCGATCGCCTCGATGGCAGCCTCGTCGATGCTCGACGACCGGATCTACGAGCGCGTCGACATCGAGAAGCTCGATGTGCTTCCCGTCATCGCGGTGATACCGCGTGCGCGGACGATGAGCCTGCCCCCCAAGCCCGATCAGTCCTGACCCAAAGATTGCCCGACGATATGCCGTCGACGCGCGTCGACGTCCGAGTGAGGAGAGAGTGATGGACGCCAGCACGATGGAGAAACGCCCGAAGGGCGCCGAAACCACGCCTCTCGTGACGATCGCCATCCCCTGTTTCAACGAGGAGCACCACATCCAGGCGTGCCTCGAAGACGTCTTTGCGCAGGACTACCCCGTCGAATCGATCGAGGTGCTGGTCGGTGACGGCATGAGCACCGACCGCACGCGCGAGATCCTCGAGGAGATCGCCGAGCGCCGGCCCGGGCGCGTCCGTGTCATCGACAACCCGCGCCGTCTCCAGTCCGCGGGCATGAACGTCATGATCGAGGCTGCGAAGGGCGACATCATCGTCCGGATGGACGTCCACGCGCGTTACGCGCCGGACTACGTCTCGCAGTGCGTCGCCGTCCTCGAGGAGACGGGCGCGGACAACGTCGGAGGCGCGCAGCGAGCCATCGGCGAGACCTGGTTCCAGCGAGCGCTCTGCGCTGCGCTCGAGAGCCCGCTTGGCGTCGGCGGCGCGAGCTATCGCAGTGCCGAGAGTGAAGGGTTCGTCGATACCGTCTTCCTCGGCGCGTTCCGGAAGAAGGTCTTCGAGACCGTCGGTAACTACGACGCCGGCGCGATCACGAACGAGGATGCGGAGCTGAACCAGCGGATCCTCCGCGCCGGCGGCAAGGTCTTCCTCAGCAAGAAGATCGTCGTGCACTACTTCCCCCGCGACTCCTTCAGGAGCCTCGCGAAGCAGTACTTCCGCTACGGGAAGGGTCGCGCGCGCACGCTCCTCAAGCATCGGACCTTCCCGAAGGTCCGCCCCGTGCTCCCGTTCCTCATGGTCGCGGGCGGTGTCACCGTGCTGATCGTCCCGCCGCTCCAGCCCATCGCGCCGTTCGCGTTCGGCCTCTACGGGGCCGCCGCCGCCGTCGAAGCGATCCGCGTCTCGCGCCGCCACAGTCTCGCGCTGGCGCCGGTCGTCGCCGCGATCTTCCCGGTGCTTCACGCGGCTCACGGCATCGGCTTTGCCGCCGGCCTCGCGCGATACTCGCTCGAGCCTGATTGGGAATGAGGTCGGTTCGGCGCGGGATCCGCGCCGGCCGCCGTCGGTATCGAGCGTAAGTCGCGCCGTCAGCGTACTTGCGCGACGAAGCTGGCGACCTCGTCGAGCATCGCTTCGCGATGCGCGAGGAGGATGTACGTGTGGTCGGCGTCGCGGAAGAACTTCACGCGAATGCGCGCCTTCTCGCGCAGGCCGGCGAACATCTCGTCGAACTGCCTCTCGTCGACGAAGTCGGACCAGCCGCCCGTGTAGACGAAGAGCATCTGCGTGCCGCGTGCTACGACGCGATCGAGCTCGCGGCGGACGTCGGCGAGCGGCGGCCACTCCTGGGCGAAGATCTCGGCGGCGTCAGCTCCCGGCATGTCGTCGTCGCCGCTGGCCTCCTCCCGCTTGGTTGTCGCGATGCCGCGGACCTTGTCCTTCAGCATATCGACGCCGCGGGCCCAGTTCGCCGGGTTGACGAGCTTCGGCAGGAGTTGCCGGCGCCAGTAAATCGGCGTGCGATAAGCGTAGCCGTCGAGCAGGCACGCGCCGACGACGCGATCGTCGGCGACCGTGACGCGATGCGTGTTCATCGCACCGGCGCAGAGGCCCATGACGATGAAGCGCTTCTTGCCGTATCGCTTGCCGAGGAAATCCATCGCCTCCTTCGCATCGACGACGGCACGCTCTTCGTAGGACAGGCCGTCGCCACGCTGGGCGCTGTCGCCGAGCGCGGACTGATCGATGCGGAAGACGAGCGAGTGCTGCGCTGCGAGCCGGCGGGCGAGCTCGACCGAGAGCCGGAACGGGCCGATGCGGTGTACGAGACCTGCGTTGAGCAGGAGGACGGCAGGCCTCTCTGCGGCGTGGTTCGCGTCCGGCACGGTCGCGATCCCGATGAGCCCGTCGTCCTTACCGAACTTGTGGACGTGGTCCTTGTAGGTGGTCACGTGTTCCTCGAGAGAAGCGAGACGATCGTCTTGGTGGTCTCGCCAGGCAAGAGCAGCTGTTCGATCTGGCTCGCGTCGTCCCAGCGCGCATCGACGGCGACCTCGCGTTTCTCGAAGGACACGCCGGCAGCTTCGAAGGCAGTCACGAGCGCCGCGTGCCCGTCGTCGTCGCGGGACGACACGATCGAGAGCCGGGAGCGGTTCGCGGGTACGGCCTGATCCGGCGAGATGCTCTCGAGCGCGCGCCGCAAGGAGGCTGGGACACGGAAGCCGACGATCTCGTCGGTCCCGCTCTGCCGCCGCTGCGCCGACCGCGGGCGAACCTTCGCGAGCAGCTCGCGCGCCGGCATTGGCCACGCCCACCAGAAGCGCTTCGGGTCGACGAGGATCTCTCGCTGAAGGCGCGACAGTCGCTGGAAGTACGCCGCGCCGTCGACGACGGGATCCCAGTACACGATCCGATACGGGTCGATGTCCGCAGCCGCGAGCGCGGCGAAGGCTGCACCCAGGCGAAGGCCGACGGCCGAGACGCGGCGGATGCCGGTCATGTCGCGGAGCTCCGACGCGGCCGTCGCGGCGTCCTCGACGAAGTGATCGAGCGTCGCGTCCTCGAGGGTGCCCGACGAGTCTCCGACCCCGAACCAGTCGAACCGGAGCACGTGGAATCCGTCGCGCGCGAGTGCTGTCGCGAGCTGCCGGAAGGCCCAGTGCGCACGCACGTGCTCCTGCCCGATCGGGGGACAGAGGAGCACCCCGTGCTGGCGCTGGCTTGCGACAGGCGGCTCGGAGAGCGCGCCGAAGAGCGGCCGCTTCGAGTCGCCGAAGAAAAAGGGGGTCACGCTTGCTGCTCTCCTGCGATGCTCTTCGCCGTATCCGCGATGGAGGAGAGGAGCAGACTCCGCGGACGGATACGTACGCCGGTCTTCTT
>ERZ781399.2707-NODE-2707-length-14230-cov-4.637743_pt1 | contig 14230 bp, 8 predicted proteins | sample MGYA00511014_ERZ781399 | MGnify/ENA primary metagenome ERZ781399 (study PRJEB29847, sample SAMN06458254) | wastewater metagenome | isolation source: Wastewater bioreactor | place: South Africa: Cape Town | study: EMG produced TPA metagenomics assembly of the...
AAGGTCGAGTTGTATAAGCGTCTAAAGGAAAATCGATTAATGATGTCTGATATGTATAGGAAAGTAGCTGTAAAATTACTGTGTTCTGTTGTAAGTCTTGAGCAAGATATCGTGCACCTTCATCTCCAATCGCCGTATTGCAAAGATTAAGTTGTGTAAGTGTCTGTGGAGAGATTGAGTAGTTATGTCTGGTATGGATGGAAGAGTAGCTGCAAAATTACTGTATTCTGTTGTAATGCTTGAGCAAGATGTCGAGCACCTTCATCTCCAATCCAGTTAGCACCAAGATTGAGGTACGTAAGTGTCTATGGAATGTAGAGTAGTTATATGTGATGTAAATGAAAGCCTAGTTGTAAAGGTACTGTGTTCTGTTGTAATGCTTGAGCAAGGTGTTGAGCACCCACAACTCCAGTTGAGTTACAGAAAAGGTCGAGTTGTGTAAGCGCCTAATGAGAGATCGAGTATGATGTGTGGTATAAATGAAACAGTAGCTATAAAGTTACTATATTCTGTTGTAAGACTTGAGCAAGATGTCGAGCACCTTCATCTCTAATCTCGTTACGTGAAAGATTGAGTTGTGTAAGTGTCTATGGAGAGATTGAGTAATGATGTCTGATATAAATGAAGGAGTAGCTACAAAATTACTGTGTTCTGTTGTAATGCTTGAGCAAGGTATCGAGCTCCTTCAGCTCTAATCTTGTTATCTTCAAGGTTGAGTTGTGTAAGTGTCTATGAAGGGATTGAGTAGTGATGTCTGATATCAATGGGAAAGTAGCCGTAAAATTACTGTGTTCAGTTGTAATGCTTGAGCAAGGTGTCGAGCTTCTTCAGCTTCAATCTCGTTACGTGAAAGATTGAGTTGTGTAAGTGTCTATGGAGAGATCGAGTAGTGATGTCTGAAGTTAATGAAGGAGTAGCTGTAAAGTTACTGTGTTTCGTTGTAATGCTTGAGCAAGGTGTCGAGCTCCTTCAGCTCTAATAGAGTTATCACCAAGATTGAGTTGTGTAAGCGTCTATAGAGTAAGAGAGTAGTGATGTTTGATATAAATGAAAGAATAGCTGTAAAATTACTGTATTCCGTTGTAATGCTTGAGCAAGGTGTCGAGCACCTTTAGCTTCAATGCGGTTAGATTGAAGGTCGAGTTGTGTAAGTGTCTATGGAATGATAGAGTAGTTATATGTGATGTAAATGAAAGCCTAGCTGTAAAGGTACTGCGTTTCGTTGTAATGCTTGAGCAAGGAGTCGGGCACCTTCAGCTCCAATAGAGTTATCACCAAGATTGAGTTGTGTAAGCGTCTATAGAGTAAGAGAGTAGTGATGTTTGATATAAATGAAAGAATAGCTGTAAAATTACTGTATTCCGTTGTAATGCTTGAGCAAATTTTTGAGCACCTTTAACTCCAATGAAGTGACGTGTAAGGTCGAATTTTGTAAGTGTCTATGGAGAATAGCAGGTCATCTGTAAGAAAGTTTTGTTCGGAGTTAGCTGTTGGTATGAATGCATGGATGAAGTGTACCAAATGAATAGTATTGTTCACTTACTTGAAATCTATGGTATGAAAGTTGGATTGCATTCAATCGTTGACAAATGTTGCTAACAGAGAGAAATAAACTTTGGTCACTTAAATGATCAAATACTCGGTAAATTATGTCTATTGGTAATGTATATAACGATGCAGACATTTTTGTGTGATATTAATTCTGGTGAGTATTGATCTGAAAGAATGTTTGCATGAGAAAAACGAAAACATGTATATTGAAAAACTTCATTGAACTTTATGAATTTCGGAGTTTTGAATTCCGTATGCATATGTTTCAGATGTTTATGCTGATTTAATGCCATTGGGATAGGGAATAATTTCGTGAAGATTTTTTTGGTAAAGATGAAATTATGGACTCAGTTAAATGACTGAAACGTTTTGATAGCTTTCACTGAGTTTCTTTCTGTGTAGTTCTTATAATATAAGTAGCACTTTGATATTTGAGATTTTACGGAGTTCTATGACGACCAAAAGCGGTGTAATAGGTGACAATGGTTATATGGATTGATTTGGTGAATTCAATGGAGCTTCTCGAGTTCTACGTTTCGGAATTCGAGGAATAAAAATATTTTTTGCTGAAATGTATAAAATAATTTATTTTCTGATGATAAATGAGTGCTGAAAGGCGTATGTTTGGTAGGAGAGATGATGAAATGTGAGTGTTATCAGTCACAATGATAGGAACGGTTCGACAAAAAACAAGCGGTGTCCTAGCATTGGTCAATATCCGACGAACACCTTTTTTGTATTTGGCATATTGGGCAAAATGTATTAAGATAAAGTGTGCAGTAAAAGTGACAATGAAAGAAAGATACGACGACGCTGATGAAGTATATAGATTGATTGAATCGATATCGTATCATTGTTTAAGACAGGACCGGAATATTGAAGAGATTTACGACTGTTTTTATCAGCCGTTCAATTTCACAGTCAAAGTTTCCGAAAATTGAAACTAAATTCGGTCGTTTTTGTGCGACATCTGAGAGAAATCTAATTTTAAAGAAAAATGAATAGTTTGATGGTAACAATTCATCGGATAGATCTTTGTTCGACTATTGGTTTCAGTTTAGAATTAAAACTTGCCAATTTGAATATAACGAAAGGAGATGTGTAGTAAATGATAATTGGAAAATAAAAGAATGACTAATTCTTCTGTATTGAACATACAGATATTACAGAATGAAAAGTTGGTTTGAAAATCGTTCAACTAAGTTATTCTATGAAAATTCAATTATTCTTGCCAATCGATATCGAACAACAGACAACAATTGAATATCTTACTCTCGATCATAACTGTACATGGCGATATATTGCTTCATTTCTTAATTGCACACCAAAGTGTCATTTCCGTACAAAGCCAATCAATTCGGATCGATGATGAATAGTCGATATTGAGATGAGCTCTAGTTTCATTCGTTTTTGTATTCATCCATACAAGTATATATGTTCTATCAAATGATCGTTTCGATCCTATTCGTATGATGTTCTCTTTTCCAGAATTAGCTCACATCACATTCAGTTATATTGATAAAAACACGTATTGATAAATAATTGAAACCATGATTGCAGATTTGAAAAAAAATGACGAATGAATCAAACGTGTTATATATACTTTTGAAATAGGCAGATACTCAACATCCTCAAAATACATGAGAAGACTCTAGCCTTCTAAAGTAGAGGGGAGTTTAGCAAATACGGTATTCAAAGAAAAACATCATGTATTTTTTGTGAAAAGTTCTCTTGAAAATAATCATTATATTCATTTTGTTTCAATTCAAAAATAGAATAAACTTTGGTCTCTAGACTAGTAGGGATTTACATTGAGAAGTTATTTGAACGAAAATATTCTCTATAACAAGGAAGCACAGACTAGATGGTTATAACAGACTACTTTTGTACAAAAAAACAAAACAAAACAAAATCAGTTCGTCGTTAAATTAATTGACATAAAAATAAGAACAACGAAAGACTAGAAGACAATTTAATTTCAGTTTTCAATTTTCATCGTCACTTGGTGTCAATAAGGAAGAGATTTGTTTTGATATTTCTAAAAATTCTTCTTGACTTACACCTCGTTTACGCGGTGTATCAACTGTGGGTGGCGGCGGTGGCGGTGGCGGTAGTAGAGGAGGACTTGATGCTTTCTTTGCTGCATATTTATACGAAACTGATGATGATGATGGTGATGGTTGTTCTGATGTTCGACCACGTTGAGCATTCGCTAATGTTAGCGATGGAATTTGTTCGTCAATAGATAAAGCTGGCGGTTGCGTAGCCATTTGATTAATAATTGTTTTTGCAACAAGTGTAGCACGTCGTTGCCGAAGTCTATCGAGATTTGGTGGTTGTAATAAAGATGTTGATGTTTCATCATCGTCACCACCTGAACTAACTTCACCTGGTGATAATGAGGTCGTTGACACTGCATTGTGTTTTCGAACAGATAGCATCGATGTTGCTGGCGATGGTGTTGAACCAGCACAACGACCACATGAACGAATAATTGTATTAACTTGAACACTTTTATCCGTATTTGTGTCACCATCAGCATTTTTAAATGCTCGAATGATTAGATTACCCGAGAGACGACGTACTGGCTCAGCAATGCCAATCGGACGTGAAACTGAAAATGCTGATACATCCGATGTCGTTGATAATGTTCGTCCTAAACGTTGTGTAGGATGTTGCCGAGAATTACTTAAACCATCCAATGTGATCGATCCTGCTGATGAATGCGAACCGAGATCAGTTGTTGCTAATATATCATCAGTACTTAGTTCATGAAAACCTAAGAATGATACACAGACAAAAGAATTAGTTTAACATTTTGTAAATTATTAAAAATACCCATTTGTCTAAGAAATTCGACTAAATCTCGAAGTAATTTCGTTCCGATATCGCCAAGTATCAATTGAATTCTTATTTGTACAGCTTTTATACATAATGCAACAATAGCTAAACCAAATAATAAATAGATTGCAAAGATAAACAATGATTTTCGACTATTATCATGACTAGTTTTAACATTTTCGTAGAAATCATTTAAATTAATCGTAAATAAAGATGTAAAACATATATAAACACTATCGAAATATGAATTTGATACAATTAAACATCCGCCAAGAAGTATATAAATGAAAAGTGTTATTAATAATTGTGACATTGTTAAATCAATATCATCATTGATATCTTTTAATGTATCAATAAGTATATTATAAATATTTCTTAAACGTACAAGATGATGATGAGTGTGAGAAGATAAACGTCGTTGTCTAATCGTCGGTGGAGTTAACTGAGAGTCATTTTCGTGAAAATGATAATCAAAAGAAGATGTGCCTGAGGGGTTCGTTGTTGGTGAGATTAAATCATCTTCATCCGTTGGTATCGGTATTGAAATATTTAAATGTTTCTCAATAAAACGAAATACTAACCATTGACGTATATGAAGAAAATGATTTGTTGAATAAATACGTAATAATAATAAGGATAAATATTTTATTAAACGTGTGATTAATAAACTTAAATCAGAAAGAAATACTAAAGTTAATGGAATGCCAATGGCAACGTAGATCATTAAGAATAGTTTTCCTATTGTGCTAACGGGAGTAAATTCATTTGAACCTGAAAATGAAAATGTTCTATCTTTATTTTAACAAATACGTCAATGATTATTACCAATCGTGGTTAAAGTTGTGCCAATGAAATATAATGATCCGGAAAAGGACCACTGTGAATTTTCTTCTTTTGTCAATGGATTTTCGAGAACAACTGCTGGAGAAGGAGAAGTTGTTTTATATGTTTTTTTAAGTTCTTCTTCATATTCACGAATCTGTTTATTAATATATTTTGTATATTGTTGTACATCTGTTGTTTGTCTCTTATCGATAATTTTTGATAAGAGACGTTCTCTTTCACGTTCAAGATTTTTCAATAAAATATTTGGTATTGCTGTTGTTGTTGTTGTTGCATCTGTCACCGTTTCTGTTGCTGAAGAAGACGAAGAAGTCGATCGTGAGTCATCTGATTCAATCTCTTGAATAATACTGGCACCAACAAGTGTATAGATTAAAAATATAATACAAATCGATAAATGAGGAATAAATAGAAGTGACCAATATCTAATTAAATCAGTGTTAATTTATTTACATTATTTATAACTTTCCCACTTACTTAACAGATAACACCCACTCTCGAATATTAAACTTCTTCGACATTGATGTAGGTTGTCAAGCAACTAGAAAAATCAAGAACATTGTATGCATAAAAATACATCTATACAGAACGATAGGATTCTTTTCTTTTTTTTTCTTTCTTTCCTCTCTTTCATTTTTTTTAACATTGCTGAAGGAAAAGAAAGAGAAAAAAGAGTGCAAGCAAGCGAGACCTGCAGAAAAAAATTCGTTACCTTAAAACTTTTTCCATTAACATGTGTCATTGCACACGTCTCTCTCTCTCTCTCTCTTTTTGACTGTTCTATTACAGTGAAAAAATCCAACAATCAAGGCAAAAAAAAAATCACGCCATAAAAAAAATATTGATCGAACTGTACCTGTTCGCTTTACATTTGATTACACATTCGAGCTAAGGAACAATCAGCTCATCAAAAGTTTCGTATGTATCTCGAGATAGATTTGGAAAACAAAATTTAATAGGAGGGGAAGGCAAATACAATCGATCGGGTGCTTTCTTTCGTGTCAGTCAACATTGCCTGTTGTTGAAGTACCATTCCGTTTCTTTCTCCTGTTTTTTCTTCTTCGTCGTCGTCGTCGATTTTGTTGTCTTTGACAATTTAAACTTAATTTTCTTTTTTTTCTCCGTATTTTTATTACTCAACCTTGGCGACTCTTTCAAAATTTGCTTATGCTCGATATATATTTGTGTGTGTGTGTGTGTAGACGATCTTTTTTTCTTTCTCGGTCAAATAACTTATTAATAAAATATTATTTTCTATTGCCTTCAGATTTTCTCTCTCTTCCAATCACAATGATGATAATAGACGATTTACGCATATCTACAACAACAATTTTAATCATTGTTCTCCCATTAATCTATTTCATTTACTATCGTAAATTTCATTATTTCATATTCGATCAAAAGAACAAGGTGACTAAAGGGAAAACCTCAAGAGGCAAATGTCCACCATTTTTTCCAAACGGTGAGTACTTAAGAACAGATCAAATCAAGTCAAAGATTGATCACTACTAATTATACGCATCATAGATATATATATATATATACGAAAGATACGATTAGATATCACCTGTATGACGAAATGATCGATCGAAGAGAACTCCTATTGTCTATAGAAATAAGAAATAATGACAGACGAGAAAAAAAAGATTAAAGGGCGTTTTCATATTTAAAATATTGAGAAGATAAAGAATAAAGTATAATTATTCAAAGGTTATGATCTAAGAATCGGTTCAAATTTCATCGATCTACGTATTCTTTTCTTTGAAGGATGGTATTGGATAATAAATTCCTGTGATCTTAAACCAGGTGATGTTAAACCAATATCCTATTGTGGACGAAATGTTGTTCTATTTCGTGGTACAAATGGCAAACCTTATGTTTTAGATGCTTATTGCGCTCATATGGGAGCACATTTAGGTGTCGGTGGTACGATACGTTTTGATACGTGTATTGAATGTCCTTTTCATGGATGGGTATTCGATGGCGAGACAGGCATAGGTGTCTTATCAGGTGGTGATCATAAAATAATACGAACTGCCGAGAAATATGAATATCACGATATTGACAAATGTACACCTGTGCCGAATGACAATGAAAACGAACAGAAGACGAATACATATTTACAGAAAGTAGCTGAATTGGACGAAGTCAAAATAAAAAAATATGTATGCAGAGAAATGAATGGTTCGATTCTTGTTTGGTATCATTCGAATGATGATTTACGTGAAAAACCTCTATTCGAACCGTTTGATTTAGAAAATGAATTGAAATCGAATAAAATGGAAGGTAAGAAGAAGAAAAACAAAGTCATTTCTTTTGTTGTTTTCGAACAAAACTTTTTAATGATTTAAGCACGCGGTGAATCTCGAAATTATGTCAATTGTCACGTTCAAGAAATACCGGAAAATGGCGCCGATGTTCGTCACTTTGATTTTCTTCATCAATCAATTCTCGATCTTATTTTTCCATTTTTAAAATTCACTTGGTCAATGAAATCTGAACGTGCATCAAGTCCAAATCTATTCGAAATCATGGAACATGAAAATCCTCAAGTCAATGCCTATAAAATGCACATTCTAAAAACATTTATCAACGATTCGAATCGTAATTATATCAATGTGATTTCATTGAATAATTATATTCAATTTTTTGGCAAACAAAAAATCTTTATTTTCAACGCAACAGGCTTTCAACTCGGTCCATCGCTCGTCTATTTATTCTTATGGTCACCTTACTTTCAAGTCACATTCTTTCAAACGGTAACTCCTTTAGAAAAATTCAATCAACGTGTTATGCATCGCATTTTCTCGAGAAAGCCTCTTCCCTATTGGTTAACGGCCGTTATGCTAATGGGCGAAGTGAAACAACTATTTTCTGATATGAATATTTGGAATAATAAAACTTTCGGCTCAAGATTAAATTATAATATGAAAAATGATGCTGATAAATGTCTGCATTCGTGGAGAAGTTGGTTTGCACAATTCTACGAAGGTTGTCATGATTACGAAAGTCAATCACTTTCATGGTAAATTCGATAGACAAACAAAAACAAACATCGATGAGAAAATTCTTTACACCCTGTGATAGGAACAAAACTTTTATTACTATGTTCTTCCGACTGCTTCCTTTCTCGCTTTGGTTTCTCACACAAATAACACTTGGTGATATCACTTTTCTCATAAACTTCAGAAAGCACACTGTTTTTTTTCTTCTGTCTCATTATCTGTGATATTTATTCGCGTTTTTTTTTCTTTTTGGATTTATCTATGAAAAATAAACGACTATTTCGGAGAACGTTATATTCAGAACTTACGAAAGTTTAGTGCCATTTGAAACTAATACATATCATGAGAATATATCATCTAATTCAAGTAAGACAAGCCGATAACGAATAGACATATATAATAGAGAATACAACTTATTCCAGAGAAAAGAAGAAAAAACAATAAACAGTTATCGTCATCTTTCTTTATCTTGAGTCTACGTGCATATTCCATTTTGTTATTCTGTTATGCTAATTGATTCTTTTTTTTTCTCAAGAGAAAACCAACATATCCATGCTTCTCGTTGTTTTTTGTCTGTTGTCATTTTAATGGCGAAGAATAATATAGATCATATACACACATATATATATATATATATATTAAATTCCTTGGCTCGTTTATTTAAAAATGTACTCGCTAATATCCGAACTAAAGAAAAAATTACGATATAAACAGATAAACGGAGATTGTAATGGTTATTTGTCAATTTGGTACATGTATACGTGTATATATATATATATATGTATCTATCTCGATAGATTGCGTTTGACTCGATTTCTCTTTTGTCAAACTCAATGACAATGTCTCGAACTAATAACAAAAATAGAGCAACAACAACAATCTGTCATTTTTATCAATTAGGATAATGAATCTAGAGAGGCCTTTGGAATAATCGAGAAGACGAATAAAGATCATGAACGATTAGTCAATTCATCTTTCAGCAGAAGAAAAAAAACAAGAAATCAGTTTGTCTCTTACCTTTCGTTTTTCTGTCGATTGAAAGATTCATATTAAAATAATAAAAGATAATTAGAGTAAATGCTTACAGATAATTCAAAGTCAACATGAGACGAAAGCGCAAATGATGATACGACGATATTTTTCTTGGCAATAAGAACAACGAACAGGAGGGAACTGCCATGTCATCGATCGCGTGCTATTAATAAAAGCGTCTCAGAAAGAATTATTTTCTCTCTCTTTTTTTTTGGTCTTTATCAAATAAATATCATCTGTCCACAGAACAAAACGCCTACTTGAATACGGCCAGAAGAAAAAGACTAATTACAGAGTAGATTATATCGATATATATACATCCGCAATGATATATTTAAGAAATAGAATTTACTAGCACATATTGATATACTTATCTAACTTTGAAAATGAGACTTTTTTAATATGTAATCTGATCTATGTTTTTCAATAAACGATATAGGATGAGACAAAAAATTTGCATGACAACGAGAAGAAAATACAATGCAATGCAGTGCACACAGTTATAGTATTAATAAGTCTTGTTGACATTCATGTTACGATTAAATGGAGTTAACATCTATATCGAATGAAGTAACGCGATTAATAATCGAAATGAAAATTAATTTTTACACTTTATTTCTACTTCGATTAAACAAAATGTATATTTCTATTCTTGACATGAATCTTACCTTGAAGATCTCGGTAGTGTTTGTGTAACTCAATCGAATGAAAGGCAGAGAACAATGTTTAACGAATTCTGTTGCATGACATATATCAGCTTGTTTTCATTTTTTCTGCTTCATCAGAACAAAGACAAAGAAACATTACTGACGATCAATGTTTCTTTTCTTTAAATAATTGTCAAAAAAATACTCATCGATAAGAATAATAAAAAAAAGAAATGGCAGATGATTGGTGAATTTTTTTGTCCTTTCATGATAAAACCGCTTTGACAGTTTCCGTATTTTGATGTGAAGACATATTATTATTATTATTCCATCTGTTTGGTATAAAATGTTTTCATATTATGTACTCAATGAAACAGAATGATTGTTTTCTGTATGCTAGGACTTGATCTTAGTTGATAGAACTTTCAATTGATTCATTTTCTTCGTGTAACTATGATTTTGTTCGGTAATTGTTTTGATAAAAATCAAATATGTAACTGTATACGTTGTATAAGGTTATCAGTTCGCACAAGGATGTTTATCGTGAGAGAAAGAAAAAGAAACCTTTTCGATGATGAACATGTACATTACTGACCTACGCTATCAGATGAATTTCGTCGATTCAATGTGTTATATTCACCAATTTCTCATTTATTTTTAAATCTGATTGTTCCGTTTTCTTATAAATAAATTTCGATGTGTCGTAAAGTCAATTCATCAATCTTACAGATTAGCACAATGCTTATTCGATAAAAAATGATTCGATTAGAGAACTATTGAAAAAAGGTCAATATCAAATTAATAGATATGAAATTTCAGAGCATGTTTCTATTTGTGTCAATGTAAAAATGATTGATGAATCTATTTGAAATAACCATGACATCATACGTCAATGTGCAAAGCAGAAAAAATATTAAATGTTACACAATAATAACTCGATAAAATTTATTTTGATTGTCAGCTGATTGTATTTCATAACTGAGTGACTATCGAAAATTGAAATCTGCAATGAAACAGATGAAATGCAAATAAAGAAAGACGTGCTTTTAATCATAATGTTTACTCTTCATATAATAGTAAAATTTGTTTATAAATACAGTAAATGAAACGAGAAAAATATCGACCTATACTTGTCCTTGCATAAACTAATATTATTAACGGCATGTATTTTTTTTTCGTAATCGAATGACAACGCCTTTTCGCTGGTAAATGTATATGATAGAATAATTTTTTTTCTCTTACTCACCTGAGTATCTCATTTTTTTTGATATAATAGTGAAATTCCTTGAATCGGGCGTTTTTTTTTCATTCTCTTTCGTTTCGTTGAGAGAAGCAAAAAAGAAAAAAAAAGAAAGGGCGAGAAGAGAATGAATTGTCACGAAAAAAAAAATCGAATGAAAAAAAAATCAAGAACAAAGAACAACTGTCTAGGCGTGATGAAAACTTCATTTATCGATATTACTAATACACCTACAGACACTTAACTACTAGTGGTTTATATTGCAGGTGTATACAGGTGTTCGATACTACTGAAGAATGCAATAACGGTAAGTACAAATGATATTATTTCAGTAAGACAGTCTATTTATAATTTGAACATTTTTTCTGTAGAATTATTCATGTAACAAGCCGTTGTGATATTTAATGTCTGAAAAAACGCGACGAAGCAGTATTTCAATTTATGATTTTGGTACTAAACCAATACCAAAAGAATCTCATAGTATTCTTTATAGAAAAATTCATCCCGATCATACTCGATTAACAGTTGGCATTGTTATTGGTGTTATTCTTACATTATCAATAATTTTACTTCATTGTCTAGCTCTTTTAACACCGCATTGGAAAGAAATCTCTCCGAATGCACATTCAGTCTATGTCGACGGTGTTGATGCTCTTATTCGTACAGAAATTTTAGTTTATTTCAATTCTGTTCATCGTTTTACGCGTCATTCATACGGTTTATTCCAACGATGTGAATATAGTTTCGGCAATTTCACACGAGTGTCTTCCGATCGCAGTGAAAATTTAAATCTTCCTCTTTTTTCTGGTTTAAAAAAATGTACAAAAAATTATCTTCCATCATATACAGATGACAAATTCAATGAATGTCACAGTTTACAATACTATCGTTTCTGTTCAAAAACAAGTGGACGAATATTCGATATTACCAATGATTATCTTCGTGCTACATTCGATATCACCGTAAATACGATGAGAGATGCGACATCATCATGTGATTGTTCCTATCCCGAATATGTAACTGCGTGTCAAGTATTTAGTATCATTGCATTAATTTGTTTAAGTCTATTGGCATTCGTTTATATTTTCTATCCGTTTTTGAAAACTCGACATCAATGTATGAAATATAAATGCATAGGCGTTGTTTCGTGGATTTTCGCAATGATATCTATGCTTATCAATCTTTTAGTTGTTCTCAGTTATTGGGAATATGAATCACTTGAATATGTTACAGCTATTGAAAGACATTATCGTTCGAGTCAAATTTATTCATTATCACAAGATGCTAAGACAGCTATCGAACGTTTCCGATCAAGTATTAAAATTGAAACAGGTTATTCAGCAAAACTCGCTTGGGCTGCATTTGCTCTTGCATTTATTGATGGAATTTTAATTTTATTTGTATGTGAAGTGAAAAATATTTCTGATGAGATATCGTTTAAATTTTTGGCTACAGCCGATTCTGATCAATGCATGAGAACTGATAGTGGACGGCGTAAAAGTATAGATAATGATTCAACATCAGCCGTGTTCCTACCGGTCGAACCATCGATCAATTTTTCTCCTGTGCCTTCTCTTAGTCATTCGATTCAACCATCAATTAGAATGGTTCGTAACAGTTCTGATGAACAATCGAACAGACCATTAACTCCGCCTCGTTCATGTCTCAAACGAACTTCAACACCACAAGTGTGTTTCCAAGAGGAAGTATAACTTATTTATGTCGTTTATTTTCTTCTTAAATGCTTTGTTCTTTTTCAATGATCTATTAGAAATAGAAACTCTGTATGTGTCTTTGATCTTTTGTTTTTTACAAAGACAGTTTTACGCAGCGGGAAATAAATGAAGAAAAAGAGTCGGCCTCTTGTTTTTTATCGTGTTCCAATTGCTGAGCATATCAAGAGAGACATAAATATATATTCGAAGTAAAGAGAAAAAATGATTTCAATACTGTCTTTGAATTCAATTGTAATGCTGTTCAATGTGTTTGTTCAATCAAATCTGTACCGTTTGTCGAAACGATATCGTTTGTTAATTCCATTGTTATTCGATCGTTTGTCATAACGATAACGTTTATCGAAACGGTATCGTTTATTTAATGCGAGAACATGACCATTATCGGTGTCGAGATCGTTTGATTCCATGCTATTGGATAATGTTGAAATGTCCTTTTTGTCATATCGATAGCGTTTATTTAAATCGAGAGAAGTTGCATCGGTATTTGCAGTACAAATCGATAGTAATTGACTGCCAATCTAGAATAAACAAACTTGAGCGTTATTTTCAATCGGAAAACGTAATCGAATTTACTTACGATAATAAACGCGAATAAAAATAAAAAGTTATCGTGGACGAGTTTCATTTCTTGATTTTAATTTTGTTTGTTGTTGAGATAATTTATTAAACGATAAGAAATTTTTATTGGGACTTGCTGTTCTTTATGTCAAACACCACGAGAATAGAAGAAATATATATTAGAAAGTTATAGATATATATAATGAGTGGGAGAGGAGTATAGAAAAAAGAAGAAAAAAATAAAGAGAGACAGAGGGAGAGAAACAGGAATTTCCTGATGTCTTTCGCATTTTTGTGATTAGTTCATCTATATCCTATTTCTTCTATGTGCGCTTATATAGTTCGCAAAAAATATCTTTGAACAAGAAAAATACTGAAGATTACTCTCATTGTAGAAAAAAAACAAGCTGTTTCCGTTGATTCAACACGCATTCAACGACAGTTTATCAGTTAAATTATAGAAATGATTAGTTGTCTCGTTTATTCTTGTTGGCGGATCGTGCTCGAAACTGGTCACATCTCAATACGCTGCAGCAGCAGCATCATTTTTGAGTAGACATTTGCCTCTCATGCGAAACAAAAATCTATCAAACAAGAAAAACTAAGAATTCAAACAATTTACTAAGATCATATAACGGTCAAATTAACACTAATTATTTCTTGCAATTGAATGTCTCTCTTGTTTTTTCTATCACATTGATTATGAATAATTAGATGTTATTATAGACGAAGAAAAACATCGGAATTAAACGATTTTCTTCTAGAATTCCTTTATTT
>ERZ781399.2715-NODE-2715-length-14199-cov-4.743425_pt1 | contig 14199 bp, 9 predicted proteins | sample MGYA00511014_ERZ781399 | MGnify/ENA primary metagenome ERZ781399 (study PRJEB29847, sample SAMN06458254) | wastewater metagenome | isolation source: Wastewater bioreactor | place: South Africa: Cape Town | study: EMG produced TPA metagenomics assembly of the...
ACGAAAACCAGAACAGAGTCTACTTATAAACGAGGGCAATCAGGGGTGCAGGTCATAACGCCATGCCGAGCGCGGAATTACTGAGCGGCCGATTCCGCCGCAGGCCGGGAAACACGTAGTCGCTGAACCGGAGTTTCTCCATCTCCGAGAGGATCATCAGCGCTCTTGCGGATAACGGAACACGATGCTCCCGCGCCGCCTTCATGCGCTCCGCTGGAATGGTCCAAAGCCGATTGTCGAAATCAAGTTCGTCCCATTTCATTTCCAGAGTTTCGCTGGTTCAGCTTGCGGTCAGAATGCAAAATTCGAGTGCCCGAGCTGTGACAGAATCTTCCAAGCGCAGACGCGCCATGAACGGCGGTGTTTCAACGATCGGGAGTGCGGCATGATGGACAACCTTTGCCACCTTATTGCGAGGCGAGAGCAGAAAGCTGAGATGCCCCTGCCATCGCGCCGGATTTTCACCCGACCGTAGATCCTTCACGCGAGCCCAATCCAGAATTCGCTCGATTCGGCCGCGGACGCGGGAAGCTGTTTCGGTTTTCTTGTTCCAGATCGGCTGGAGAACCTTCATGACCAGGTGGACGTCGATATCTTCGACCGAGGTTTTCTTGAAGACGGGATAGACGTAGGTTTCCAAAGTCGACGTCCATTGCGCCGCGTGCTTGGCGTTCTTCCAGCCGGAAGCGTGGGACGCAATGTATTCCTTGGCGCACTGCTCAAAGGTGATAACGGTTTTGGGTAGCGCGGGTGCCGCCGCCTTCACGGCTTGCTGGCGTTCAGCGAGCGGGTCAGCTTTATTTTGGCGTGTAACGCGAATCTCCTCGGCAAGCCGCCTCGCTTCTACGAGCGGCACCGTGTGAAGCGGCCCCAGTCCCATGTCGCGTAACCGCCCGCCGATGCGGTACCGATAAATCCAGCTTTTGGCGTTTCCTGTACCGACTCGAAGGTAAAGACCGAGACCATCCGAATAGAGGCCAGGCTTAAGCTGGTTTCTGATCTTCTTATCCAAGAGCCTTTTGAAGTGAACCACGCCGACAAACTCCGCATTCCGGCGATATAGACGGAAGCGGATTCAGCTAGGGCTGCACGAACTTGCGTGAAATCTGACAATGGTTCGTGGTGCTTGCGATCATGATCAACTGGCCTACAACTCACAACCTTGTCTGAAGTGAACGTAGAAAGTTTGTTGGTTGCTTCGGCTTTGCGTCGATGCAGATTGCTATCTCCGCTCCAATCAGGTGCGGCATGCTCGCGGTGCCAGCAGTGAACCTTCTGAAGATTTTGCAATAGTGCTGAGGCTGTCATGCGCTGCTATGTGTTAAATCGGCTCTCTGTCGATGAAGAAGGCGTTGGCCGCGCCAAAATGTCCTTGATGAACTGGCCAGGGGTGGGCGCTGGTAGCTTGAAAAGGCCCCCTCCGGTTTGACAGTCTGTATCTGTGGGGCGCTCCGCTTCTCAATTTGGCGGTTCATACGATTCGGAAAACCCGTACTCAGTGAGGATCAAGTGACGAGCAAAGGCATGAATCACTTTCCAGGAGTTCGTTTTTGCTCCGCCTCTGGTTCGGTGGACTTTAGAATTCGATACAGGGTGTGATACGTTATGGATGATGATATCCGGTTTGGGGGTTTGATATTCGACAAGTCGTTTCTGTTTGCGCGTCGCGCTTCAGGCGAGGAATTGAAATTCACGCGTGCCGAGCGCGCGATGTTGCTTCTGTTGACGGGGAATGTCCGCAAAATTGTCACGCGCAATCGGTTGCTGGATGCCATCACGGGCGCGGGTTCGGATTCCGCCGATCGTAACGTCGACTTTGTCATCAACCGGTTGCGCGCCAAGCTCGGCGATTCCGCGCGCAATCCATCCTTTATCGCGACCCAATATGGCGAGGGCTATGTCTGGATCGCCGAGCCGTCGGAGGGTCCGAATGAGGCGCTTCTACTCATTGGGCCCGTCTTCGGTCTTGAACGCACGGCCTCGGGGGAGCCGGCGCGTGCGTTTCTGCTGCGTCTTAGGGATATCATCGATGCGCAAACCGCAGACAACCAGATCGTCGTTCTGGAGTTGAACGGGCAAGCCGCATCGAGCAAGAGTTTGTTTTCGCTTGAGGTGAGCTTTTATGACGATGGCAAATGTATGCACTGCGCAGCCGTCCTTCGGAAAGTGGCGACGGGGCAGATCCTGCAGACATTCCGTTTGATGCTCGATGCAGCGGGGCTTCCCGCTTCTGAACCGGATATCGAATCCGTTGTCGCCGGATTGAAGAGTGCCATGTGGCGGCAAGCCACCACGGGGCAGGGCATCCTCGCCGGTCCGACAGATCAGCCGCTCGAACTGCAAATGCACGATACTGCGCGGTTGTTCGATCGCTCGGACGAAAGCTGGGCGACGATGAGCGAGCAGCTTTCCGAGGCGCGCAGGAGTCAACCCGGCGATCCGCAGACCGAGTTGATGTGGGCGATGCATCTCTATGCCCGCATCCTGCAAAATCCAGCCGATCTCGATCTGCGGGCCGCGCATGAGGAGGACATCGAAAGATGCGTGTTCGATCATCTCGCGGTGTTCCAGGGCAATCCTATCTTCCTTCTGGGTGCAGCGAAGCTGCTGCTGTTTACCGGCCGCGGGCACCTCGCTCTCGCCGAACAACTGGCCGAGCAGGCGTTTCTGTCGAGCACGGCCTTTGCTTCAGCTTTTTCAAGTCTCGGACAGATCAGGATGTGCAAGGGTGACATCCGCTCCGCCGTCGATCTGTACGATCGCGGCATCGAACTGTCCGTGCCGGATTCGGAATTCAGGGTTTACCTGATGGTGCTGAAATGCGCGGCGCTGATGGCGGAAGGCGACCGTTCACGACTGGATAAGGCCGTAGCGGCGCTTTATGCATTGAAGCCCGTCACCCGTTTGCAGATCGGCTTGTTCGTCGCGCCGCCGGGACCATTGGCGCCGGACCTTACTCTGGTGGTGGGTCAGTTCGATGCAGCGCGCGCGAAGCACGCCATTCTCCATTTGCACTATGTCTTTGCGCGCCTGTTCGTGCGGGAGGATCATCGGGAGAACATCATGCGCGGGGTGATCGGCCACCTCACGGAGCGCTTCGGCGCAGATGTCGTGCCGGATGAAGTGCGGCGATCTGTCCCAAGACTTGTCTAAAAAGAGGCTTGTCTGAAAAGAGGCTTGTCTGACGCAAAAGGACAGAATGTCGCGCGTCTCTGGCGCTGCCCCTCGGCAATTCAAATAATTCTACAACAATCGTCCTCTTTAAGTTTGGCAGGCGGCTCACGCGGTGACTCGCGGGGCCGGGTATGCGGTTCTGCGGCACCCTTTAAGAGGTGCCACGAGCAGGCAGCGGGGAATGGAATGGGGGGAGTGGAGGGGCGTTCGCGGTCCGGCATTGCAGGGGCATGGCGCAGCGTGCGGCTGCGCGCGCTGTGCAGCGGCTGTGCGTCGGCGGCGCTCATGCTGTCGCTGGCGCAGGGGCTGAACGCAACATTGATGTCCGGCCCCGCGCAGGCCAGGGGTGGTGCGGGTGGTGCGGCTGGCACCGGGGGTCTTATCTCGGGCGGCCCTGGCGGCGCGGGTGGCGACGCCGATCCGCTGGGCGCTCCACCGGGCGCCGACGGCGTTAACGGCTCTGGCGGCGTCGACGGCACCGGCTTCGGCGGCTCCGGCGGTGGTGGCGGGTCCGCCAACCCGAGTAGCAGCAGCGTGGTAACCGACGGACAGGGTGGCCGCGGCGGCAACGGAGGCAATGGCGGCAGCGGGGACATATTTGGTGGCAATGGCGGCGGCGGCGGTGGCGGCGGTGCGGGTGGCGACGGCGTGGTCAGCTCGGCGGCCGCGGTGACCGCCACCGGCCCGGTGACCGGCGGCTCCGGCGGCAATGGTGGGAACGGCGGTGAGGGCGTCAGCTTCCTTGGCATCGGAGGCGGCGGTGGCAGCGGTGGCAGCGGAGGTGGTGGGGGCGCCGGGTTTGTCCTGCAGCAGAGCGGAACGCTCAATGTCAGTGCGAATGTGACCGGCGGCCGCGGCGGCGCCGGAGGAAATAGCGGACAGGGCGCTTCCGGCGGCATTACCCCCGGCGGTAACGGCGGTAACGGCGGCGCCGCGATCGTCCTGCAGCAAGGCGGAGATGTCACGATCGAAGCTGGTGCGCGCGTCAACGGCGGCTCTGGTGGCCAAGCCGTCAACGGCGGCAAGGGCGGCGATGCCGGTGCCGGGATCGTCCTGCAACAGCGTGGAAATATCGAGATCGAAGCCGATGCGTATGTCGGCGGCGGCCTTGGCGGGCAAGGTGATAGCGCTGGAAAGGGCGGAGCTGGCGGCGCCGGAATCGTTCTGCAGCAGGGCGGAGATATCAGGATCGCAGCCAATGCTACCGTCAGGGGCCTCGGCGGCGGCGCGGATAGCGGCCTCGCCGGCGATGGCGGTGTCGGCATTATCGGGGCAGGTCTGACGATCGACAACAGCGGCAGCATCATAGGGGGGGCCGGCGGGATTCAGATCCGGGCCAATGCCATCACCTTCACCGGCGGCGACAATTTTCTCGCCAACACCGGCACGATCACCGGCGGCATCGCCGTGCAGGGCGGCTCGTTCGCCCCGGCGCTGACATCATCGGCGATCGGCACCGCGCTCGACATCGGCGCTGCGCCGCTGACCTTTTCGTCTGGTACCAGCTACAATATCCGAGTCTCGCCGACCGCGAATGACAGCGTGACCACATCGGGCGTGGCGACGTTGACCGGCGCCACTGTCAACGCCGCGTTTGCCCCCGGCTCCTACGTCACCAGGCAATACACCGTCCTCACCGCCAGCGGCGGCCGGAACGGCGAGTTCAGCAGCCTTGCCAATAGCGGCCTGCCGGCCAGTTTCATCGCATCGCTGAGTTACGATCCGACACATGTCTTTCTCGATCTCGCGCTGAGCTATACGGCGCAAGGCGGCCTGAACGGCAACCAGCAGGCCGTCGCCAACACGCTGGAGCAGTTTTTCCAGAACACCGGCGGCGTTCCGCTGGCGTTCGCCACGCTTGATGCGCGGGGGCTGTCGCAGGCGTCGGGCGAGATTGCAACCACTGCCGCGCAGGCGGCGTTCGACGCGCAGAGCCAGTTCCTCAACATTCTCACCGATCCGTTTACGAGCGGACCACAAGGCATCGAGCAATCATCGCCAGCGCTTGGCTACGCGGCGTCGCGCGAAAGCAAGGCGTACGACGCCTTCGCTGCGTTCGCGACCAAGGCATCGCCGGCTGCGAACCTCGAACAGCGCTGGCGCGTGTTCGGCGCGGGCTATGGCGGCAACGCGCGGATCGACGGCAACACGGCAACCGGCAGCCATGACACGACCAGCCGCGTCTGGGGCCTGATGGGCGGGGCGGCCTATGCGGTCTTGCCGCAGACGCATCTCGGGTTCGCCTTTGGTGGCGGCGGCACCTCGTTCGGTTTGAGCGACGGTCTTGGCGCTGGGCGCTCCGACATGTTCCAGGCGGGCGTGTTCGCGCGGCACGGCTTGACGCAAGGCGGCTATCTGTCCGGCGCACTTGCCTATGGCTGGCACGATGTCCACACCGACCGCCTTGCGCCGACCGGCGAGGTCTTGCGCGGCGGCTACAAGGCCGACGTGTTCTCCGGCCGCATCGAGGCGGGCTGGCGCATCACGACACAGTTTGCAGGAGTGACGCCCTATGCCGCCGGGCAGGCGATCAGCTATCGCATGCCGGACTACCGGGAGCGGGGCAATGGCGCGGCGGACAACTTCGCACTCAACTATGCTCAGCACAGCGTCACCGCGACGCGCAGCGAGCTGGGCGCGCGGCTCGATCGTACGCTGCTGCTGGACGATGCGCTGCTGACGCTGCGCGGGCGTCTCGCCTGGGCGCATAATTTCGACCCCTCGCGTGACGCTGTTGCGCTGTTCACGGCGCTGCCGGGCACGGGCTTCATCGTCAACGGCGCGGCGGTGGCGCCGGATGCGGCGCTGGTCTCGGCTGGCGCGGAGATTGGCTGGCGCAATGGCTTCTCATTCGCCGCCACCTTTGAAGGCGAGTTTTCCGGCAACATACAGAGCTACGCCGGAAAGGGCAGCGTTCGGTATCGGTGGTGAAGAAACGCGGCACGAAGTCGATGCGGTGACAGGGGCGTATCACCAAGTTGCCGGAGCGATCGGCGCGGTATGTCCTGAGCGATGTAATTGAGACAGGTCTGCTTGCGCCTGACTTAAGGGCTGGCAAAGGCGAGTCTCCGCCCAACCTTTTGTCCCATACTTCTACCCATACACGCGCCGTGCCTTGAGGCGATTTTCGGCAAAATCGGTCGAACCGGGCCGAACTATCTCCCTGAAAAATGAGCGTTTATCCAAACGGACGACTTAGGCCGGACTAGTAAAACCGTCCCATACAGGACTCCCTCTCCGCCAATTTCGTGCCCTCCTGAATAAAAAAGGCAAGTCCCTCCAATATCGGGGCCTTTCCGTGCGCAGCGATGCCTCGAATGAGGCAAAAAACGTGCGTACCAGCCAATGTACCAACACAACCCAGCGCCGGACGCCGCAAGAGGCGGCGGCCTCCGATCACATCGCGGCGCACGAAATCACCGTGTTATCTGACCAGCACTCCGTCGGGCTGGCGTTTTCAGCTGCGTGTCCCGATCACGCTCGTTCCCCCAATTTGCGACTTGCAGGGCCAAGCATGATTATTCGCGCACTGCTTGGTCCGCTCGCGCGGCGCGAGGGGATTGGAGCAGCCAGATAATAACGATAGAGCACTCGTCGAACAGGTGGTCGCAGCCTGCCAACGTGCAATCGCGAGTGCGGTCAAGCAGCCGAAATCAGCGATCGGCCTCGCCCGCTCGCTAAGCTCGGCGCTCCATCTCGCTCCAGTTGATTGAGAACGAAGTTGGCAAGGACGCCGACGGTGCACAGGCTGCCCTCGTGACTTTTCGGCGGAGAACACACCGGGTCGCGATGGTGCGAGGGTTGGTCAACCGTCCTCCAGCTGCTTGCCACGCCGCTCGATAGCTTACGAGCCCTGACCGTGATCCGTATCGTCCGCGAAATGGCCACCACATGACAAGGAGATCATCCCGATCTTCAAGCGCGTCCATCGCAGCAGGGCGGCGTGACTCATGACGAAGCAAGGGATGCGGCTTCGAGCAAGCGCAGCTTCTCGAACCGCATCGGTATCCGCCATTCCGCAAGTCGGGAACAGGCTTGCAAGGGGCGAGAAGCCATGAGCAGCAGTGTCGAGCGACGGCGGATAACGGCACTCGGATTCGCCAACGATCGCCGGAAGTCGGTGCTCGCAATCTGTGAAAGACGTGACTTCAATTAAGGGCTTTTTAACCATAAATCCTTACCTATTAGGTCAGTAAATTTTGCATCCGATTTTCATTTTGAAAGCAATTCATATGCCGCTTCAGAAATTACTGGTGCCCCGCGTTGGCATCGCGATGCTCGGTATCGTCGGCCTTGCGGATGTGGCCAATGCTGCTACGGCCACGACCACGTTTCAGGTCCAGATGCAGATCACGGCATCCTGCATCATCAACAGCGCCGGTAATCTGATCTTTCCAAGCACCGGCGTGATCGCCGCAAATGTGGATGCAACATCGACCCTGTCCGTCCAATGCACCAACACCACGCCCTACAACATCAGCCTTGATGCCGGCGCCGGGAGCGGGGCCACAACTGCCGCGCGCAAGATGACGAGTGGCGGAAACACCATCACCTATTCATTGTATAGCGACAGCGGCCGCACCACCCTGTGGGGCGATGTGATCGGCACCAACACGGTCGCCAGCGCGGGAACAGGCGCCGCACAGATTTTCACGATTTACGGGCGTGTCCCGCCTCAGACCACGCCAGCGCCAGCGACCTATACCGACACCATCAACGTCACCGTCACCTATTAGCCGCAGCTCACGCGCAAGGACGGGGCTCCCAATGCGCCTCACTCAGATTCTCACGATTGCTGCTTTTGCAGCTTGCTTCGCCATGCCCGCTTCCGCGGCATCATTGCAGGTTCAGCCAGCCTTGATCGACGTCGCCGCCCCCGGTCAGGCCGCCACGCTGACACTGCGCAATCCCGATGCCGCGCCGATCAACGTCCAATTGCGGGTCTTCCGCTGGTCGCAGGTGAACGGCACCGAGAAACTCGAACCCACCACCGATGTCGTGGCCAGCCCGCCGGCGACAACGCTCAATCCGAACACCGACTATGTGGTTCGCATTGTGCGTGTCACGACACGACCGGTTTCCGGCGAAGAATCCTACAGACTTCTGGTCGATCAGCTTCCCGATGCGTCGCAGAACGGCGGGAATACAGTCAGACTCCTGGTTCGTTACTCGCTGCCGGTTTTCTTCACGAGAGGGGGGCGAGCGGAGCCCGAGGTATCGTGGACGATCCGCAAGCATGGCGACCGGGTTGCCGTGGTCGCGCGCAATAACGGGACAAGCCGCCTGCGCGTATCCAACCTTTCCATCCACGATTCCCGCGGCAAAGCCGTGAATTTCGGCGACGGCCTCGTCGGCTATGTTCTTGGCCAGTCGACGATGGAATGGGTCGCGCCGCGGCGCGTATCGGACTTTGCGACGAGTGGTTCTGTTGTGATCTCGGGAAAGGGCAATGAGCAACAGATCCGCGCAACAGCAACGCTGGGTCGTTGATCGTTTCCGGCTGGTTATTGCTGTTGGCGCGCTGTGGTTTGGAATTGTCGCCGGTGCGAAAGCCGCGGAGTTGCAGCGGCTCCAGCTTGAAGTGCTGATCAATGGCGCTCCAACCAATCTGATTGGCTCGTTCGTTCGGAACGTGGACGGCAGGATCGGCGCGGCTCCCGACGAGCTTGAGACGATCGGCATCCGCGTGGATCGCAGCGCGCGACAGTCGCAGGTGGTCTTTCTCGATAGCCTGCCGGGCCTTCGCTACGATTACGACATGCCTGCCCAGCGCCTTCTGGTCACGGCTGCCGACAACCGCCGCATTCCGAAAGTCTACGACCTGCGGCGAGGGCAGGATGACAGGGTTACACCGCGCACGGACTACGGCGCGGTCCTCAACTACAACGTCTTTGCCGCCTCGGCCAATAACGTGGGCTTGCCCCGGCTCAATTTCCAGGGAGCATCAACGACACTCGATGCGCGCGTGTTTACGCCGTTCGGAACCGCCAGCCAATCGGGCATCGTACGTTCCGCGCCGGGCAATGACAGCGCCTTCCTGCGTCTCGACAGCAGATTCACCTATTCCGATTCCGCGCGGATGATGACCTACGTTGCCGGCGATGCGATCACCAACGGTTTTGCATGGACGCGCCCGATCCGGATCGGCGGTCTTCAGGCCAGCCGTAACTTCGCGCTGCGCCCCGACCTCGTCACGATGCCGCTGCCGTCCGCCAGTGGCAGCGCAGCCGTTCCCTCGACGCTCGACGTCTACGTCAATAACATCAAGACATTTTCCCAGGACGTTCAGGCCGGTCCCTATAACATCACCAATATTCCAGCGGTCACCGGAGCAGGTGACGCGAGAGTCGTTGTTCGCGATGCGTCTGGTCGCGAGACGCAGACGTCGTTGCCCTTTTTCACGTCATCCTGGCTGCTCAAACCGTCCCTGACCGACTTCTCTGTGGAAGTCGGCGCGCCGCGCCAGTTCTACGGCACGAACGACGACAGCTATGTGGCGCGCCCGGTCGTTTCGGCAAGCCTGCGGCGGGGCATTACTGACTCGCTGACACTTGAGAGCCATGGCGAGGCCGGTCTTGGCCTAATGAACGGAGGGCTCGGGATGGCGTTCCGGACCGGTTCGTTCGGTGTGGCCGACGTCGCGTTGTCGGCAAGCCAGTTCAGCGGCCGCACCGGACTGCAAGCGTATGGCGCCTATTCGGTGCAGGCTTACGGGCTGAACCTCAACGTCAGTTCGCTGCGCAGGTTCGGTGACTACAGCGACCTTGCCTCGGTCACCAGCGCCCTCCGTCCCGGCATGGATCTCAACATCGCCGGTACCGCGCCATTCTATAAATTCTTCACCAGTTTCGATTTCGACGCGCGGCCGGCGAAGGCGGTCGACCGGATTGCCGTTGGCACGACCTGGCCCGGTCAGCGCGCGACGGGCAACCTTGCCTTTACGCACATTGAAAATGCCGATGGGACACGTTCGAAGATCATCTCCGCCTCGCTCGGCAAGGAGCTGTATTACAACACCTCGTTCATCGCGACGGCATTCACCGACCTGAGCAACCGCAAAAGCTTCGGATTTTTCGTCGGGCTTTCCGTCCCCCTGAATGGCGGGGGAGTGGTCTCGACCGGCGCCTCATGCAATAGCGGCAGTTGTGGCGGGGCTGTCGACGCCGCCAAACCGCTCGGACTGGATCCCGGCAGCGTCGGTTGGCGCGCTCATGCCGAAAAGGATAACCAGCTTGCCGCAGGATCTTACCGGTCCGGCTACGGTTGGGCGGAAGCGCTGGTCAGGCGCGACAAGTTCGGCACGCAGGCGACGGGACAGGTTGACGGTTCGCTGGTGGCCATGGGAGGCGGCGTCTTTGCGGCAAATCGCATCGATGACAGTTTTGCCGTCGTCGAGACCGGCGCACCCAACGTTGAGGTCTATTCCGAAAATCGTCCGATCGGCAGGACCGACGCGTCCGGGCGGTTGCTTGTGACACAGCTGCGATCCTACCAGAACAACAAGATCGCCATCGATACGGACAATCTGCCGGTCGATGCCGAAATCAGAACGACGAAGGAAATTGTCGTCCCCGCAGACCGATCTGGCGTCAGGGTGAAATTTCCGATCAAGACCAACGTCAATGCCGCGGTCGTCATCATCGTGATGGCGGACGGAACGCCGGTAGCGGCCGGCTCGAAGGGCACGCTCCCGGATGGAAGCTCCTTCTTTGTCGGCTACGACGGGCGTGCGTTCGTGAGTGGCCTTGCGCCCCACAATGTCGCGACGATCTCGCTCCCTGCCGCTTCGTGTCAGGCGTCCTTCGACTTCAGCCCGCGACGCGGCGCGCAGGTCGAGATCGGCCCCGTCGTTTGCCGATAACGGAATCGACCGGTGGTGCGGACTGCGCCGTGATTGCTATCGAACAGGTTCAATAGGTGATGGTGACGATGATGGTATCGGTATAGGTTGCCGGCTCCGGCGTGACCTGGGGCGGAACGCGGCCGAAGACCGTCAGGGACTGATTTGCGCCTATACCGATGCCCGAAGCCGTGTCGGTGCCGACCGTATTTCCCCAAACCGTGGTCCGGGCCGCGTTCTGGTAAAGCGAGTAAATAATTGTTTTCGTGCCGCTGGTCATTTTGCGGGCGGACACGGTCGCGCCGCTGCCGTTGCCGGTATTCAGCCCGATGTTGAAGGGCGTGCTGTTGGTGCACTGGGCTGTGATCGTGCTGGTCTCATCGACATCGGCGTTGAGAAGGGTCAGCGATCCAAAATTCATGTTGGTCGCATTGACAGTGCAAGCCGCCTGTACGGTCGCGGAAATATTGAATGCCGGTTGCACGGATTTCGGCGCGGTTACCGGGCAAGCTGCGCCGGTGTTGTAAACATAGTCCACGTTGATATTGCTGCCGCTATAATTCGCGGTATAGCTGCCCGGTACCGCTGTCGCATCGTTCAGGCCGGCATAAATCGTTTTGGTCGTGCTGCCGCTTCCGGTGGCGTTAAGCGTCAGATTGAATTGCAATCCTGTCGCGCCCCAGGAGCCTGACGGGCAGGATCCTCCGCCGCGATAATCTCCAAGACTCACGGTGTGCGCGGCATTTGTATACAGGCCGAACGCCAGTTGAGTCGAAAATGAAACCATCGAGCGGCAACCCGTCTGGTCGGTGCCGGCCGCGCTCACACAGAATCGAACAACTTTGTTTTGTGTCCCGGTGCAATTGACCGATAGCGTTGCCGACGTGGACTTGGCGCCGGTCAAAGGGTTGAACGAGCCGAACGCCATGTTCGTCATGGACGCCGTGCAGGTTTGAGCGAAAGCGTCTCCGCCTGGCGCGAAGCCCAGGAAAAGGGTTGCCAAAATCCAGAAGGCAACCAGCCTTGCTGTTCTTGTTCTATGTGAGGAGCATTTTAGAAATCGCGACACACTTGTCTTCTCTGCTTTGTTATCAAATTACAATTCTCAAAGGCGCTCCTGTCCTAGGCCGCCTCACCGAGATAAAATAAAAAAAAGACGATGGCGTTGCGCGTGACAACTCATCCTCTCCAGCGCAGAATCCAGAAAAGAATCCGCTATCGGCAACAGCCACGACGGTGCCGCCGAGCAATTGAACTGTGATATAGCCGGTCCCGCGATCCCCGCACAGCGGCCCCCTAACCATCCGATCTGCATAGGGTGACCACTGCTGACGATGCATCAACCGGCTGCCAAGGACACCATCATCCGGGCATGAGTCGCAAGTATCTCGCCGGAAACCATGGCGTTGCCTACAGGTCCGTTTGAGGGATTCCGGAGGTATATATTGCGGCCGGCCGATAAGCCGTCCGGGAGAGCCCTAAAGGGTAATGGAGTAGATATCGTTCGTATCATCACTTGCGCAGTGTCGTCACCAGGTTCTTGTGTGATCGAGATGAGGCGCACGCCGCTTTGGCGAGCTTCCGGATATACATTTCCAATCCGAAGGTGTCTGCACGACAATGACATCGAACGGTTGATCGTCGTCGGTGCGTTCGATCATTATCGCGCCTCCCCAATCAGCACAGCATTGAACGGACATACTATCGTCACTCGCGCAGGAGGGAGCCGACTGATTATAAGCAAGCTATCAAGCTGGTGCGCTAACCGTTGTGAGTCATCGTGCCTTCACCATCTCCTGAGAAGGCAACAGCGCAGAATAGGCTAGTTGGGGTGACTGCACCCGAATGGAGCAAGGACTTGCGTTTGGCTGAAGTACCACTCATTGTACCATCAAGTGAACAAACGGCATCGCCGATCACAGAAAAGACCTGCTAATTGGGCTCAAGTTGAAATAAGAGGTGGGGTCTCCCTCCCTCCGCCAGTTCGCGCTGACCACGCCTCACGGTCTGATATTCTCCGAGTGTCTCATTCCGAGGGCATCATCGCGGTTCGTCGCTTTGTTTTCATAGGCCTGTCGTTGTCTCTCGCCTGATCGGGCTTTTGCCGTGCGTCGCTTCGATTTCATTGAACCTGCCATCATGCTGGCCACCGTGCTGCAATGGCTCGTGCTTGCCTCCGTGACAGGTGCGATTGTCGGCACCGGCACCAGCCTGTTTCTGCATGGACTGTTCTTCATGACGGACCGCACCGCGATGGTGCCGTTCTGGTTGCAGATGCTGCTGTTGCCCGCAGGCGGTCTGCTCAACGGACTGCTGCTGCATTATGGCTATCGGTTCGACAGGACCGGCCTGAAGGACACGGTGATGGCGGCCGTTCATACCCAGGCCGGCCGCATGCCGTTCCTGACCATGCCGATCAAGCCGCTGGCGGCGATCATCACGCTGGCGAGCGGGGGGTCTGCGGGCAAGGAGGGGCCCTGCTCGCATATCGGGGCCTCGCTCGCGGCCGCGATCGGGCAGGTGCTACACCTGAACACCGAATTGCGGCAGCGCATCGTCGCCTGCGGCGTCAGCGCCGGTTTTGCCAGCGTGTTCGGCACGCCGATCGCGGGCGCGATCTATGGCGTCGAAGTGCTGGCGATCGGCCGTATCCGCCATGATTTTCTGTTTCCGGCCATTGTCGCCGGCGTCGTGTCGTATCAGGTCAGCCTTTATTGGGGTGTGCCCTATCAATACTACCACTTCACGACCTTGCCGGAGTTCTCCGAGCTCCTGTTTCTGAAAACCCTGGTGCTGGGGGCGCTGTGCGGGCTTGTCGCGCTGGTGTTCGTCGAATTCGTGCATCGGACGAGGGGGCTGTTCGCGCGCCTGCGGGCGCGCTTCGATCTATGGCCGCCATTGATGCCGCTGGGTGGCGGCGTGCTGCTGTCGCTGTTGATTCTGGTGATTCCGACCGATTATCTCGGCCTCAGCCTGCCGCTGATGGACCGTGCGCTCGGCGGTGAACCGATGCCCTATCTCGGCTTTCTGTGGAAGAGTTTGCTCGTCGCCGTCACCATCGGCTCGGGGTTCTATGGCGGCATCGTCACGCCGCAATTCGTCATCGGGACGGTGGCCGGCAATGCGTTTGCGCATCTGTTCGGTCTTGATCCGATGCTGGGAGCGGCAGTCGGTCTGGTCGGTGT
>ERZ781399.2750-NODE-2750-length-14029-cov-4.602047_pt1 | contig 14029 bp, 15 predicted proteins | sample MGYA00511014_ERZ781399 | MGnify/ENA primary metagenome ERZ781399 (study PRJEB29847, sample SAMN06458254) | wastewater metagenome | isolation source: Wastewater bioreactor | place: South Africa: Cape Town | study: EMG produced TPA metagenomics assembly of the...
TCATCGTCAGACGCATAGGATACACGTCGTGGAAGATTCAATGGACGAGATTCACATTCGAAAAATGATCGATTATCCGATGCAACGTATGGCACACAAGAAATCGTTGGAACTGATTCTTGATGAATACTTATAGAAACTACTTCGTTCAATAACAAATCATTCTTTCGTTTATCTAATATTCGTTGTGTTATTAAGCATATCAAATAGATAATCAAACAAGTTAGTAGCAATTTTTTTCTTCGAAATATTCGATTCATATTTAGTAATAAAGAAAAAAGCTAAATACAAAAAGTCATTAGTCGTCTGAAATATAAAATAAACATTTTCAACAATTGAGACGAAGCACAATCAGTAGTAATATGTGTCAATCACTTTACTAAGTGTCCTTAGACGTACAGAACGATATGGTACTTAGCAAGATAAATGACGTGAAGAGATGGATGGTGAGTATTAGTGGAAATCAATCGATTACATAAAAGAAAAAATAAATATGAAACTACAAACTATGCGTTTTAGAGTTTTTACTTTCTTTTGAATGAAAAAATTATTTTCAAATGATTTCACCTTCGTTTTTTTTTCTCTTTTTGAAACGAATTTCGCTGAAGGCAAATCACAGACTTTATTTTGAGCACTTTCGTCAATCACAAATGCAAATAGAAAAAAGCCGAGCAACCTTGTATATTCGTTTCTTTTTTTTTTGTTCAGGAAAATAATCAATCATACGAATACATAGAGTGCATACACGTTTGTTTGACAAAATAATTGTTCGAACAATCAAATACGATCATCTATTGACATTCAACTTAATCCTTTCAATAGAAAAAAAAAAGAACGCAAGCAAAATGAAAATGCAAGTCGGATTATTTGAATTTCCTGATCAATACAAATTGTTTCTTATTCTTGTACAATGATATAGATAAGTCTAATTAACTTCCTATAAATCTCAAATTCATATCAATATTCATTTCTTTCGTTGATCTTTTGTCCGACATTTGATTCTAAGAGGAAATTAACGAAGAGTCTTCTCATTGGTTTCTACTATGTCCTGCAATTGATCTAGTTTTTCTGTTTTATCATGAATATGATAGATAGCCAAACAGACATCTCACTTGTATATGCATTTCTTTTTTTTTCTATACTGAACACTTTGAAGAAACTATTTCCCTATGAGAAAGAAAAGAAAATAATGACTTTTGAACTCGTTTTCTCTCGGTAGATAACATGATAGATAAAACTATATAATCAAATAGAAATATCGTCAGGAGATACCGCCAATTGATGGACAATCTTTTTTCACAGGAAAAATATTGTTGAGATAAGAGAAATGTCATTGTAAAACGATAATAAAAAAGAAAGAAGAAGAAGAAGAATCGATTGACACTTGTACACATAGAAGGATATCTCTCCATCTTCTTGTTGATTTTGATTGACAACAAACAAACTAAGTCGGTTTGTTGACTAGAAATTAACATTAAAGTCAAGTTTGATATTTACACGACGTGATTCAATTGAGAAGATTTATACTGGTCAACTCCTAACAAGATCATTTCTTTTTCTATCGATTTATCACAAATACAAAATGAATGTGACAATCGATGGCCTCGAGGCTCATCTCATCTTCTCATTCATCTATTCATCCGTATAACAATCATAAGTTCGAAACATACTGGATTAATAATAAAAGTCATTCGTTTCTCTTTTTCTTTTTCACGTATGTATATATTTATAAATATATAGAAGTCGATACACACGATTCGCTATCATTCTTCTGATGAATTATGATCTTTTTGCATGAAAAGGGAATAAGATAGAAACGAGAATGAACAGACTAACAAATCTTATCTATTCTCTCTCTTTCTCTCTCGTTCCATGTATATATTTATAATATAAATACGTATGCAAACGGACAAGGAAATAGAACAAGACGAAGCAAATCGTTTATTGACTGGTTATAATAGTAGTGCTTATGATGTTTGTGTGTTGATTAACGAAATCGATGACGAGTATATATATATATATATATGAGATGAACTTTACTTTCGAGAGTCATCGTCTATTACTTTCCTCCCCTGTTGAGTATAAATATATATTTCTAAACAAGACATACACGAGATAAGATCGATGACGAGTCAAGTTCGTTTTCTCTCTTGCTCTCTCTCTCTGTGTACATTGATATTATTTGACCGATCGTAAATTTTTAACCTTGTCATATTGAACAGGTGAGTAAAGTAATAGATAAAATTGATCTATTTATAAATGTATAATCTTGAAAATTAAAATTCCATTTGATTATAACCTATCGAATTATCTTGCGTGTCTAGTTTTGCTTCAATTCATTGATTTCTTCTTCTAGTATGATCTTGATTATAAATGAGCAAATCATTTCAGTAGCAAAACGCAAGTTCAATTATTTCAATAAGAGATATACATACATATGCGTATGTCTATAGTAAAAATTTTTATCTTTCCGCCGTCTCTCGTTCTCGTTCTTCTTATTTTTTTTACTGATGCTGATTGACAAGGGTCATCTTGGCGCTTGCGGCACTCTACATTTTCTAGTGATCATCAGAATCGAATAAAGAGAATAAACACTTTTCTTCTTTTTCTCCTCCTTATACACAGTCTACTCACTGATGAAGATATATCTCATTCATGTTTAGCATTCGAAATGCCATGTGTGTCTTTTGCTAATAGAATTATTATTCATCGATATTTACCAGTTTTTTCTCTCTCTCTCTCTTTCTGAACAACATCTGACTAAATAAATAAATCTTCTCTCTTCAGAAACATTTAGATAATCTTCCGACAAGAAAAGCAAGACAAACAAATTTATGTTGTTTTGAAAAATCTGTCAACAAACAGGTGCGTGTCGAGATGATGATAATTGACAATTGAAAGCAAAAAGAAAACCGTAAAAGTTATGTCATTCAGCATATATTAGTTGTATGTCAAGACAGCTAATTTAACGATGTTAGTCGCGGTCCTCCTGTCGTTTATTGAGAACGTGTGTGTTCCTTAATATGTATATGTGTGTATAGAAGAGAAAATGACTGTGATTACGTGTTCATGCTTCTTCTTCTTCTTCTTTCTCTTTTTTGTTGCCTGTCGATAACATCTGTGTAATGCTTGAAGCTAAATTATCCATGCTCGAATGTCCATCACACTCGTCATCGTCATCATCATCAGTTAGACAGTACATCTGACGACAACGACAAAACAGGTAATTGAATAAGGCCTAGATTCGATCTTACATTGAGATAGTCATATACACTTCAAATTAGACCCGATGGCTATTGGATAGACACACGATGTGATTGAAAATGACCGACGTTACTTCTTTTTTTTCTCCTTCTCCTTTTCTTCTCCTTCTATTTCAATGCGACAAAAGAGAACTGTACAAATTGTCGTTCATCATCACCTTTGCTTTTTCTCTTCTCTTCTTTCTCTCCGTCTTTTCTATGTATTCGAAAGTTATTGCTTGATATTATCGACGAGAGAATAATAGAAGAGATCGGAAGTTAGTGAAGTGAAAGAAAGACGAGACGCTCATTCGTACGTACGAACGTACATCTATATATATATATATATATATATGTGAACGTTTATTGTTTGTATTTTAGAATAAAAGAACGACGAGAGTGCAGTGTAGTGCATCCATTTATACATACATACATATATATTGTCAGATCGAAAAAACAATCACATAAAACAAGAGAGAATGACGATTGTTGACTAACCGTCGAAACAAGAATAACAACATTCGTCTCAATACAAATAATGTTCAATAAATATATTCTCGTTTTTTTTGTTAATTGTCTTCTCAATTACTGTAAGTTGAAATTTCAATTCTTCTTCTTATTATTAATTTTTTTTCTTTCTCGAAAAAACAAACAGCTTTTGCATTTCTTCGTTTGGAAAATATAACCGTTACTCACGGTGAACACGTTCAATTTCGTTGTCAATTTCCTCGAAATTATTCACCGAAAGATAATATAATTCAATGGAAAAAACTTCGTTCCAAAGATGACGATTTAATTATTTCAATCAATGGAAAAATTCCAAAAACCTACGAAAATATCTATCAAACAACATTGACAAATCAATTTAGTTCATTGGATTTAGTCGATGTTAATCGAGACGATTCAACAACATACATTTGTCAAACATTTGAAACACAAACAATTCTCTGTCAATATAATCTCATTGTTCTTAGTAAGTAATAATGATTAGATTCTCATTGAAAGATAAGAAAAGAACTAATGATGATAGATGTATTTTTTGCTTTATTTGCAAAAGAAAAACCGGTTCGATTATATAACTAAATGATTGATTTTTCAAGCTGTTCATATGGTCTCATTTTTTTTGTTTCTTGCTTTGTTTTATTAAAGTTAAGCCCCAGGCACCTTCATTAACAATAAATGACGACAATATTCAAGAATATCAAACTGTCACATTGACATGTTCATCATCGAATGGCAATCCTCCGCCTCAATACACTTGGTATCGTAATGGCACACTTCTCACGTATGTCAAGTTTGAACGAGTTTTGTCTTTTTTTCTAAAGGCAAACACAATGATTGATTCTAGATCATTGAACGAACAAGTATCGTCAACAGATAATACGTCGACATATACGTTTAATATCACTCGTTTTGATAACAATATTAAATACGAATGTCAAATATCGAATCAAGCACTTCGAACACCAATTCGACTAGAAAAATATCTCTATGTTAAATGTAAAAGAAAGAAAAAGTTTCTCCTTTTGTTTTTGTTTAATCATGTCTTTTGTTTGAAACAACTAGATCGACCATTGATTAACATTGTTTCTGAATCGTCGATACCTTCAATCGATGATAAAATCATTGCATTTGAAAATACTGAACAAAAATTGACATGTCAAATCGATGCTAATCCACCGGCAACATCAATCTATTGGACGATCAATGGCACACAAATTATCAATCGTAAGTAGATAAATCAATTTGAAGAAAGAAAAAAACGAAACGAATCAATTGATTGTAGGCGAACGCATGGTTCATTTACCTCGATTAACACCTGAACAAAACGGAATCTATACTTGTATAGCTGAGAATTCAATTGGCAAAAGCAATCGATCGATTGTTTTAGATGTTCAATGTAAATTTCTATTTTGTTGTTGTTGTTGCCTTGAAACAAAAAACTTCTTTCTCGTTTTCAGATGCTCCTCGTGTTTATCCAGCTCAGTCACTTGTCATTGTCAATCGTTCGGATACGGCTATTCTTCGTTGTTACGTTCAATCGAATCCATTGCCCTATGAAATTGTCTGGCTAAAGAATAACTATGAAATCTTTCGACAAAATGCTTTGTCCGATCTACGTATCGGACATGTCGAACGAAACGATTCAGGTTTATATACTTGTATGATCTATAATCGTTTGCAAAATAATCTCGTACAAAATGGTTCGAGTACAATGGAATTACGTGTTCAAAGTCGGCCAATACTCGAAACAACATATTCGAAAATTGCAGCTGAAATTGGTCAAACATTAACATTGTCTTGTCGAGTCACAGGCGAGCCCAAAGCAACGATTTTCTGGAAACGAAACGATCAAATACATCAATGTAGTGAAGTTATCGATGATCAATGTCTATTGAAAATTTCACAAGTCACAAATCAAGATTTCGGTTCATATCGATGTATAGCTGAGAATTTATTAGGTAAAGAAGAATGGACTTATACAGTTGTGTCAAGAGGCAAACCTGAAACACCACATGATATACGCGTTCAAGATATAACAGCTTCATCGTTTAAAGTTCAATTTTCACCTTCATTTGACGGCGGTGCTGGTCCACAAAGATTTGTCATTGAAGTCAATCTTAATGAACAGAATACATCATTTAATTCAACAATTATTCATCAACAAATACCATTTAACACGTATGAATATTTAGTCAAAGGTAAAGAGAAATTCTTTTCATGATTTTCGAAATTTAAAAAATAATAATTAGATTTAAACGAATCAACTTCGTATAAATTTCGAATCAAATCCACGAATATCTATGGTGAAAGTCCGTGGAGTGCAGAAATGCCTATTCAAACAAGTGAATCCGTTCTCATGTCTGATGGTATTATACTTCGTATTATTTCATTTCTTTCGAATAAAACATAAAACTATTTCTAGATCTTCCACAATTACATCTTGTTTCATATAATTCCAAAGAAAACTATCTTCATTTTGATTATTTACCATCGACAAATCGTCTGTTCAAATTAACAAATGATCAATTATGTTTAAATATTCGTCAATCGGCTGACGGCAAATTCTATCAAACAATACCCGAATGTTTAACAATCGAAATGAATCGTGTTCATTGGATAATAAAAAAGGATTTTCCATTTTTGAAACTATCGGTTTGTTCGAGAAAACAAGCACATATCTGTGGCCAAGAAATTGAAATGAAAGAAGGTTCGATTGTGTTTTTGTTTTGAAAAAGATTTTTCGTATATTAAAATGAATTTTTTGTTTGATTAGATTCGAATCAACGATCATCAGCACCGATGATTATTGGCATTGCTGTGACAAGTTGCTTTTTAATGTTAAGTCTACTGATTATCGTCGGTATTTTCTGTTGCCGATGGAAAAAAAATCAATTGACAGATACGAAAACAAATAAATGTAAGATTGAAATACGATTCAATTTTTGTTAATATTATTTAAAATTGTTTTTCTAGTTGGAATAACTGGTTTAGAAAAAGGCGTTCGACCGTAAGACGATCAATTTAGTTTAATCATTATTATGAATATATTTTTGATTGTTTTTTAGAATTATTTCCGAACCACGATTACAAAATCCTTATTTATTATATTCAAATACGAATTCACATTCATCTCCATATCATTATTCATCAACAGAATATCAACAACGGAAGATACCTGGTTCATTTGCTCAACCTTGTAAATAAAATCTGCTCGATTTTGTAGCCGAAATTCAGTTTGTTTTGTTTCAGGTGAAATCATCGATCAAGAACCATCAAAAGACGAACTTTCCGTTCATGATACTTGTTCGTATTTCATCGTTTTATTTTTCTCAAATTAATCATTTGTTCTCCATCTAGATCTTGATGGTCCAAGTGTTCGTACTGCAACTATTCATGCAACTCCTCATTGGATACTACCCAATGCTGGCGGTAGTACCCGTTCGAACTCGAATCCTTCGTCAGAATTTAGTTGTCTAACTCAAAATACGAATATTCTCATGGCAACAAATGATATGCATTCAAATGCCACTCCTCCATTGGTTTCACACTACGGTTTCCCATCGACAATATCAACATCATCAAAAACTCATCCATTCGTTAATATGAATTCAACGCAACGTTCATCATCATTTGATCAAGCACAAACATCGAGTGGTAATTCGACGCCAAATCGAATGAAAAAACTCTTCTATGAAGTTGTTGTTTGAGCACAAATCTTTTCCTTCGTCTTTTTTTTAAACAAAATTCTGTTCGAATCTGTTTGTTTGTTTGTTTTTGTCTCTGTCGTAACCGGTGATATTCTGTTTATTATATTTACATTTCATCAGATATGTATTTCTTCGATAATCGTGTGTGCGTGTGTGTGAATTCAAATTAGTTAATATACTAACATAAAATTTCAAAAAAAGAAACTCCAAGTAAATCAATCACGTTCTACCTAAGATGTCATATAACCATTGGCCTTTGTTCGGCGTCGAAAAACAGCATGTCGAAGTTTATCCATAAGTTTTTCGCTGGCTTGATGTATTCGATGTAATTCGTCGATTGCTTGATAACCTTTGCCAATTTCTAAGATTCGATTGAATTGAATAATGAGACATTCAAATGGCGAGAAGTAATTTTCGTATTCACGAAGTGTATTTCCATGTCCATCGGCAGCTACACCAATACATTCACAAATTCGATGTAAGTAGGAAATGTATTTGACGATTTCATAGCCATGTTGAAGAAGTTCTTCACGTTGTTTGATTTGTTTTTCAAGACTCGTTGGATCGAATGATTCTAATTTATCTAAACGTATTGTTCCAATTAAACGTTTGACATTTTCGTTTTGTTTGGTTTGATTTTCGAATGTTCGTTGAAATCGATGTGCAATCGACCGATAGTAATATGCTTGTTGTGTATTACGTGTTTTTGCGATGGTTACTGTTCGAGTTTTCGTTGGATTCATTGCACATGCAGTATGTCCTTTCCATGGACTTCCACAAGCCCAACAAAATTGAGCACCACATCGACAAGTCATATGATTGCAGCCACCATTTTTTTCGATGAATTCATTGCATGAAATACAATTTCGACCGTCGACTCGAACACGCCAGAAATTTTGAGTCAGAAAATCGCCATTTCGTCGTGCTTGATCAAGGTACGCTTGATATGCTGAACAACGTGCCGGAAAATGCGGTTCTTGTTTACAATCAATGCAAAATTGATGACCACAACGGCAACGTACTCTATCGATTGCCATGTCAAATATTTGAACAATATTATAACAAGAATTTATTGGACATTTAACATGTGAATTCGACATATTTACGAGACATTTATCGAGATTAATTTTATAGATATTTACATAACGCATATTTACTAATGATAACATCGTACCTAGAAACAGAAAACGAACAACGATTTGAATAGATTTGTTTTTGTTTTTTGCTGATTACCGATATCAACAATTGAACCACAATTCCATTCGGGACAATGAATGAGTTGAACAGTTTTAATTGAATTTTCTAAATATTCTTTCCAACAGAAATTACAAAAGCAATGTTGACAAGTTTTTAATGTTGTCGAGGAAATCGATTCATCGATATCACAATAACAACTTGTACAAATATTAGCTTGTGCGGTAGTAGTCATCGATTTTATTGAAGATTTTTGATCTAATGAATTAATTTGATCGATTTGTTGATTGATCATTTCATATTCATGTAGATTTGAATTCGTGGGAAACGTTTTTCGAATCCATTCGAATTCATTCGGTTGAAAAACATTCGCAGGAAGATTGAAAATGAATTCGAGAATCTTTTTAATTAATTGGTCATGTGTATAGACTTGTTCGTTAAGATTTTCGATTTGATTTAGTTCCACTGATGAATTGAAATTTAATGCCATTTGAGCTTGACAAATATCATCTTGAGTATTAACAATAATAATAATAAGATAACAATCGAGTTTCTTCCAAATCGATCGCAAACGATCGGTAAGACAGAGAATATATCGTGTTGGTAAACATTGTGCTTGTAGAAAATTTTTGTTGTAAATATTCGAAAGATGCTCAATGGTGAAATCAGGTCGATAGAGTGAAACAGTTTGATAGGTTAAGGATTTAGTTTTTGGTTTGTTTGGAAGCATTTTTACTGGTGTAAGTAAATGTGATTTGTCTTGACTTTTTTGTTGATAGTAACGAAGTTTTCGTTCGAATGTATTTTCTGTATCGATTGGAATTTTTTGATTTGAACGAACTGATTTTTCTTGTTTAGATTCTCTTGTTGTCGTTGAAACAAAATCAGTTAATTGTAAAGGATTTGGTTTCGATGAAATATCACTCTGAAGTATAAAATCAATTACTTTCGTTTTGAAGAAAGAAATATCGATTTACTGATGGTGTTTGTTCATTTTCGCTTTGGCTCAATTCTAAATCATCATCATCATCATCATCATCAAAGTTATCAATTTGTAAACGATGATTCGTTGTCGTTCGTTTTTTACCTACAACCCGTTTTTTTCTTTCGTAGACATATAATTCTCATAATCAGTAAATATCAAATTACCTCTCCATCCATAACTTCGAATCTTAGTTATCTGTCGGTCATGTGAACTTGGAACAACAGCAATGTATGTCGTATTATTATTATCAGTTTGTGATACCGATTGTTGTTTACGATTTGTAATTGTAATATAGTTAGCACCGTTTTTGACACTATGACGTTGATGCAAACGAAAATTATTCGAAAATGATTGATCAGAGTCTGATGACGATGATGTATCGAAATCACCATCGGAGAAGAATTTCGTTTGAGGTTCTTGAATATCTTCTAAGATTTTCCATCGATTTTGTTTGTTCAATGAATATGGAACATTAGGCTCTTGAATGCCAAATAAATCATCTTGATCTGTTGCTTGTTCTGTTGCTTGAATATAGGATTTATTCAATGGTTGATGCGGATTATGATGTAAAAATATCGATCGACCATTAACAGACGTGTGTTTAACTGGTCGAAGATTAGGCTTTTCATTTTCTGTGTCGTTCGAGGCCATTAATTCTCAATGACGTTTCGTATTTAGAAAAAGAACAACGTGTCGTCGTTTACTTTTAAGTATTCAATCTTGCATCAGTATTATGAAATTCGAATAATATTTATTTATCTATTTATATTATGATTTCATCATTACTATATTCATCGTACATATTTCTCTATTTGTATAATGATAAAATAAAATCGAATTCTTTTTTTCTTAAGATAACAATAAAAATTAATCAGAAATTTTCTATTTCGTCATACACTGCCATCTGTCTGTCAATATTAGACCGATGATGACTAATATATAAATACATTTTATGTACTATGTAAAATCCTTATATACGATCGTTTAGTATATTTTTGTTTTGTTTTTTTTTCTTGTTCTTCGTTTGATAATTTTTTTTGACACCAAATGTAATCATCGCAATTTATTTCAATGGCCTTTGATTATTCTACGTATGAATTTGATTTGACTTTTGTTTGAAATATGATTCAATATATTGTTTTAGAAGTATTTCTCGCAAACGTAAAGTCGATGAAAATGATTTTGTCGATGAGTAAATATAATAAAAAAAAACGCACATGTACTTTGTTCACATTTATGATGTAGTGTGAAACATAAAATATTTTTAACTGAAGAAAAATTAATTCAAAATCTGCAAACACTTTCATTAGATACTTTCGAAAATAAATCTACTTTAAATTGTGATGATGAGTAAGAAACATTTGATTCTATTTACTGTGATTTAACTCTGAGAATTTTTAATGATTAGTGATGAAATCCATGAGTCACCTATTGAATTTCATCAATTATTAAAAAATAATATTAAACGAGATGATTTACAAGATGAATTTATTCATCGATTGTATAATCTCGAACGGTAAACATCGAATTTATCTGAATATTTTCATTGATTTTTTTTTCTTTCGTCGTGCTTCTTTAGAAAGAAACTTTCATTGCAATTAGTGCCTTACATACCTGTACATCCAGCTCAATTAAAATCCAATATAAAGACTTCAGACGAAAAGAAATCATTGTCGACTCGTCCAAATCAAGCAGATGATCATGTATTTAAAAAGCCATCTCCTCCTACGCCTTATATCGTCGAAGAACCTTCGGATATCAATCATAAACGTTCTTTACGAATGAAAAGGTTTCAAAGATTGATCTGAAATTTCATTTTACTACTGTTGTATAAATTATAATTATACAGGAGTTATTCACAATCGATTCGATCGAATAATAATGTTTCTATAATTGAATTATCCAATGATGTTCTGATTTCAACATCATCAACAGATTGTCTTATTTTCGAACCACAAACGCCATCGTACGTAAAAAAAAGTATTCAGCCTATATATTAATCAGCTTTAATCCTAACATTTTCATAACAAGCCGATTTTGTTACTTACGCCTACTCAATTGATATTTTCTTCTTTATCGAATGTCAATATGATTCATCTACTCGTAGTTATCGATAAATTATGTTTAAAAGAACAGAAACACAAATCAGTTCTTTCGTTTTTTCCTCTTCTTCGCGTTTATGCGTGTGTATAGAATGTTGTATTTTTTTTATTATTTTATTTTGTTTCATAGTATTTGCGAATCATCCAATGATCATAACAAATCAATGTTCTTACTCAATCGACCAACAATTCGTATAAGTGAATATGTCGATGGTTTGACTTCTTCCGATGATAATTCATTGTTTGATACGTGTGATCATATGGATGACGACAATGTTTAATAAAACTACATCTTGTTTTTTCGTAATTTTTAGATAACAGATTTGTTGTTTTAAGACTGTGATATAGAAACAGCGGCCAAATAATTCGACTTTTCCTGATTTATTTTCATGTCCTCTAGTACAACAACCGAAATGACACTTACAACAGATTCAAATGTTTCGACTACAGAGAACAATTCAACGCAAAAAATAACGAAAACATTCGATTTACAAGCTCTTCGCGATGCATTTGTGAATTGTATGCAAAATGAAAATACACTCATTCTCAGTGAATACGTCCGAGCTTATGAAGAACTCTGCGTGTAAGAGACGATTGAATAACGAAAATAACTGCATATATATATATATATATATATTCATTCTGTAAATCTAGTTTTGTGGCTTCACTTGGTGCTGTTTTTGAATGGGCAACAAGAGATCTTTCATTGAAATTAGTTGTTTTACGCGATCATATAGGTTATGATGCAATGAATTATCATTCTATTCAATCGATGATTACCTACGAAATTGAATCCGGTCGAATTCTTTCAAAAGATACTGATCTGCCAACATCGTCTGGCAAACCATTGCCGAATGGTTGTCGAACATTATTGAGATTACATCGTGCACTGGCGTTTATTGCTGCATTTCTTACAGAAATGCGTACGGCATCAAATGATGCAAGTTCGGCAACGATTGCATGGAATGCATATTCAATAACGATGGCACGTTTTCATTCCTGGCCAGTCAAACATACGTACACGAATAACTACAAAAGAAAAAAGAAAATTTCACATTGATTTATTTGTTTTTAGAGTTCGTGCAGCTTTGAAATTGACACTTCCTAATCGACAAGATTTAATTCGTAAATTTGCTTGCTCACTAAGTCCAGACGAAATCGATCAATATAGTGAAGAAATCGTTCATTCATGTACTATGATCGAACGAACAACACAAGAATTATTCGAAACACATAATCTAACAAAATTGCCATGATCTCTCTATTGTTATTCAAGATTTGTATAGAAATATTGTTTTTTTCTATTTTCTTTTGAGAAGAAAAACAAATATCCCAAGAAATTCTAATTCCATTTTTAACTGATAATTCTGAAAGAAAATGAAAATATCTATCAATTGTTGACAGTGGTTTTATTTTTTATTCTATATAAATGTGTGTATGTTTTATTGAATTCTCGAATTTTTCTTCTTCTATGACACAAATAATCAAGTATTTTTTTTTTGAACAATGAAAAAGCATTTGTATTGCTTGGTTTTCTTTTTCAAATAAAACAAAAATATTGAATATCAAGTTCATGTACGTTCTGTCTTCGTTTATTGAAGAAGAAGAGAAAAAAAAGATTGGTTATACGTAAACAAAAAGAGACTAAAATAAAGTAGAGTTTCATACAGTTAACATGAAACAAACATACAAAACTGAACTAAAAGAAAATACTAATCTGTTTTTTCCTTTGGTTAATTTGTTTTGGTTCGTGGCGAATCTTTGATTAATTCATTGACAACATTGGGATCGTTCAATGTTGATGTATCACCTAAATTGCTGACATCAGGTTCAACGATTTTACGTAAAATACGTCGCATAATTTTGCCACTACGTGTTTTAGGTAAGTCACGTACAAAATGAATAATATCAGGATAAACATGTGCACCAATGATCTCTCGAACACTTCGAATAAGATCTTTGCGTAGTTCATCGGTTGGTTCGACATGATCTTTGAGAATAACAAAACAATACATGCCTTGATTTTTCTTTGGATCAGGATAACCAACAACAGCAGCTTCGGATATACCTTCATGTTGAACAAGAGCTGATTCGACTTCAGCTGTACCGATATTATGTCCTGAAATGACTAAAACATCGTCCTAAGAAGCAGAAGAAAAAAGAAATGAATCTAGTTAGTTTAGAAATAATCGGCGATTTTATACGAACCACACGACCAGTGATCCAGTGATATCCATTTTCTTTGATTTCACAACCATCACCAGTGAAATAATAGCCCGGATAGGATTTGAAATA
>ERZ781399.2759-NODE-2759-length-14004-cov-3.485196_pt1 | contig 14004 bp, 10 predicted proteins | sample MGYA00511014_ERZ781399 | MGnify/ENA primary metagenome ERZ781399 (study PRJEB29847, sample SAMN06458254) | wastewater metagenome | isolation source: Wastewater bioreactor | place: South Africa: Cape Town | study: EMG produced TPA metagenomics assembly of the...
TATTCTCCTTTTCAGATAGAAGGGACGGTTCGTCCACGCGAGGACGCCGGAGTTTGAAGCGTTTGGGAAACGGGACAGGCTCGAGGGGACGCGAATGTCCCGAACATCAGCGCCGTTGATGCCGCCAATATCGAATTACAGCTAGCCTCAGCTAAGCTTGGCGAGCGCGTTCAACTGCCGCCGCGAACTTCTTGGCAAAATCGCCAATTTCGATTGCCCGATCCGTACCATTGATGATCCGACGCGCACCGATCCAATCAGAACCAGTAGCACTGAAATAATCGGCAAGCTTCCTGCCAGTGAAACGACCTTTGACCATGCCGTCAAAAAGAATTTCGATGGCTTTGTGGGAATCAAGAGCCTTGTCCGGATCATCGGCGATACCATACTTGATATAGTTATCTCTGCCGGTGATCTGGACGAGACCGCGCCCACGGTAGCGCCAGCCGTCATCGCTGGCCTCATCCCCATTTCCCATCCGATTGGCATAGGCGCGGTTGGCAATTCGCCGTGGCTGGCGGGAATAGGTGACGGCTTCCTCAGCATTGAAATATTTGGAAAACGTAGATCGTAGTCCCGTCGCCGAATAGTTCAAGTTTTCCGAGACGGCGCACATGGCTTTGTCCGTCTCGTGATAGACCGTCGCCAGCATATAAGCTAGCCAACGGGGGTCGAAAGGTCCTCCTGCCCATGCCGTCAGAATCGCCTCCATACCATCGACCTGACTTGTAGATAGCCGGCCGCCAAAAAGTGACATTCGCACTGCCGAAAAGAACTTCTCGTGGTCCATAACCTTCATTCCAAATTCGGGGCTACTAAATTTAAGATTAGAATCCGGATGTCACACTTCCCGACAAGACATCAGGCAAAGCTGGCCTTCGCAGCCAAACTCAATTCTTTTCCAGCTTCAAAGGTCGTTCGGAACCTGATTGGTCTCGTCAATTGATCTATCAAAATCACCCTCACCCCGCTCTGGACCACGGACTGTGTTTGTCGGTGATGGATCAACCTCGACCGGCTCGGATTGAGCCTGTAGTTGGCTTTGCGCTTCTGAAAGTTGGTCGGCCAGTCGATCGACAGCATTGGCGAAGCGCTCGACTTCACCTTGCAGAAACTCGTTTTGTTTCTTGAGTGAGTTTAGGTACGTAGACATTCAATCCCTCTTCAGGTGTTGGGCGCAACGGCCCCGTTAGAGGGCCAGGCGAAAGCATCGATCTCGCCCTTAGTGGTGATCGTGCCGGCAATGATTTCGGCGTTTACTTCGCCTTCAGCCGCGAAGCTTGCCTGCACACGCGCGCCGACCGCATCGGCGATCGCCGTCATCTGTGTTGCCGTCAGCTCGACAAAGCCGGCAGCCGTCTTGAACTTCACCATGACCTCCGGGTTAGCCTGCACGTAATTGTAGGCACCGGTAATCAACGACTGACTGGCGCGATCGGTCATGACGCGCATGCCGTTGAGCAGGATACCACCCGTTTCAACGGCATAGCGCTTGGACGCAGCATAGGCGTAGAGATCGACCGGAGGCGGCTCCGGAGACCAGCCGGCAACGATCGCCAGCAGGCTTGCCGGCGCTTCCGGCCAATCACCGGCCGACGCGACCAGAGCGGCCTCCTTGTTGTTCAGTTGATCGAGGATTGTTTCCTTGTCGGCTGCATCCAGTCCAGACGTGATCTTGGCGGCCAGCGCCAGCCAGAAGTCCGACACGTTGTAGATCTGCTGCCGGCCGAGCCAGAAGGCGACGGACGCCATCCAGCGATCGGTCTTGTTCTCCGATCGAGCCGCAAGCAGCGCCTCGACCATCGGTTCATACATGCTGTCAATGCGATGCATGGCAGTCCTTTCGTGGGTTAGGTTTGAGCAAAAGCACGCACGGCCCGCCAGTCGATCTCGGCGGCGGCGCGTATTTCGGGAGCTGTGTTGGCTGCAGAGAGAGCAGCGTTTGCCGATCGGCGCTGGGCCTCGATCATCTGCGAGCCGACCTTCCAATGCTGATCGCGCGTTAGAATTTCGGCGGCCTTCTCAAAGCGGCTAACGCCATCCTCGGCAGCTTCGGCCGTGATGTTGGGCGTATCGACTTCGGGCACGTTCACGCCTAGCTGCGGATCGGCCGCAATCGAGAGCGCCTCGCTGACCTTCAGCGCATAGACCGCGTCCTGACCGGGGATGACCGTGACAAACATCATGCGCGCCAACCGCACCTGCCGATCGATGTCGGTTTGCGCCTGGATGCGCTCCAGAGTGGGATCGGCGGGGATGTCAAACAGCATGGATAGTCACCTCGAAATGATGGAAGGCCGCTGGTGCCTGGAAGGAGAACCGATGGTCGCCGAGAACTTCGGTGATGAATTCGAAGACATCGTCCTCGATGGCGACGATCTCGCCGGCATGAAGGACCGAGGTGCCGGCCGGAACGGCAAAGGACACCTTGTCAACGCCATCCGCCCTGATGGTGAAATCCGTGACATCAAGGACGGTGCCCTTGGGTGTGACGACGCCATCAAGCACATAGAAATGCGCGTCGATATCGAGCCGGTATTGGTCGGCCGAAACTTCCATCGCTCGGCAACCAGGATAAACGGCCGCGAATGTTTCGAGGTACTGGCGCTGAATAGCCCCAGATTGCCTTATCCGCCCGTCCGGCCGAACGATGATGAACCTGACGGTCTCCTCCCGATCGGAAGGCCTATCTTCGTGTCGCATGGTTACCTCTTGTACGATGAAGCTGAGATGTTGCATTCATTCCAGCCGATGGTGCTGCCCGGATTGTTGAGCTGCACCGTGTAAACATGCCAGCCAGCGCCGGGCGCGTCGTAAAAGCCAGACACGCCGACCCATCCAGCGGTGTAGGTTTCACTGGACGTGCCGCCGTTACCACCGCCGCTGACGACTGTTCGGACGACGGGCAGGTAATAGACCTGCGAGAAGATGCCGAGACCATCGCGGATGATGTTGAGACCAACCGCCTGAGATCCCTGCGGACCGTTGCCGCTCTTGTTGATCTGCGCGATTGCCATGCAGTCCACCACCACACGACCATCACCAGCTACAGTTACGCCGCATGACACCATGTTCGTCGGGCCATTGCCGCCGCCGAGGGTCTGGGTGCCGGCCACGCGACCGACGCCGGTATCGGTACATGCGCCTGCCTGAATGTTGGAGGTGCCAACCTGTAGCGTGCCGATGACAGCCGAGCTGATATTGACCGAGCCGAGATTAGCCGTGATGGCGTCCAGGCTGTTAACGGCGATCTTGTTGGCGGTGATCGCGCCATCGACAATCAGCTCGGCCGACACGGCGCGGCGCATGATCGGCTTAGACCAATAGCAGGAGCTGCCAGTGCCTGCTGTCTTGTCGACCTGCAGGAGCATCGCAAGCTTCACATAGCCGCTCGGAATCGTGTAGCGGCCTTGTAGCCGCACCCAGCCGTTCTTGACCGTGGTCGAAGTAACTCCACCGATGTTCAACACGCCAGCGCCGGAATAGATGGCCGCATAGAGGTTCGCCACGTTGGGATCGGTGTTGTAGACCCACACATCGAAGGCATAGGTCTCACCCGGCGTGACGGCGATTGATTTCGACCAGCAACAATCCCTACCCAGCGACTGCACGACATATCCAGCTTGGTCCCCCGCCGAACTATCAAGATAGAAGTTCTGCAGATTCTGGATGCTCCAGCCATCAAGGTTGCCACCTTGCCAGCCGTTATCGACCATGTTGGAGAAGTCGGTGAGGACAAGTGACTTGGCGGTGATCGCGCCGGCCGCGATCTGGTTGGCTCCGATCGTGTTGGCAGCGATCTTGTCGCCACTGATCGAGCCGCCCGCGATCGTGGACGCCGTAACCGCGCCCGCCGCGATCGTTCCCGCCGTGACAGCGTTCGCCGCGATCTTGCCAGCCGTGACCGCGTTGGCAGCGATCTTGTCGGCGGTGACGGCTCCGGTGACGATATTGCCGGCCGAGACCACGGTCACGCTGCCGTCGCTCCATGGTGTCGGTTCGGTCTGGTTCTGGCTCGCCTCGCCGAAATACATGCGCGCCAGCCAAAGATAGCTATCACCTTGACCGGCCACCGTCCCTTTCATCCGAAAGAAGACGCGCACCTTGGCGGCGTTCGCCGGCATCTGCACCTTGCCCCAGAAACGCTGGTAGTTGGCAAGGTTCCTCTGCGGGTCGATGTTCTGGTAGGCCGGGAAAATTCCCCATTGATAGTAGGTGATATGGTTGTCGTTGCCGTCGAGGAACTGGAGGTACGGCTGCACGCCGACGCATCGGTGCCCGAGATAATAGACGGAAAGCTCGTACCAACCATTGGCCCTGACCGCGAAGAGTCTGGAAACGCCAGAGGCATCAACCGGCCAGATGCCGTACTCGATCCCCGACTTGCCGTTCGATTGGTAGATTTCAATCGCTCCGGGTTGAGGAGCATAGCTGTCGGTGCGCAGGCTGAATCTGAAGCTAGCGCCGTCGTTTGAATACTCCGGCACCCAACCCGTCAGGCCGGCTGAAAGATCTGAGTTCGACAGATAATTTCCGCCCGTACCCACGGCGAGCTTGTCTGTCGTGATCGCGCCCGCCGCGATCTGTGCGGCAGTCACCGCACCAGCTGCGATCGTCCCGGCGGTTACCGCGTTCGCCGCGATCGTGCCGGCAGTAACGGCGTTAGCGGCTAGCTTCCCAGCGGTGACAGAGTTTGCCGCGATTTTATCGGCGGTGACGGCTCCATCGACAATAAGCTCCGCTCCGCTCGCTCGGCGCAGGACTGGCTTGGAGAAATAGGTGCTTGCGCCGCCACTTCCCCCAACCTTGTCGGTGAACATCACCATCCAGAGCTTCACGATACCGGGATGCACCGTGTACTGAGCCGCCACCCGCACCCACGCATTCTTGGTAGACGTCAGCGCCATCGGAAACACAGCTCCTGAGCCGTCAGCCTTGACGCCCACAAGCAGAGCACCTGCAAGCATGGGGTCAGGGTTGGTGTTATACACCCACGTCTCGAAGTAGTAGGTTTCACCGGGAGTAACGTTGAACGTTTTGGACAGTGCCCCGTCGCGTTCGTTGGTCTGATATACCCAACCCGCACTGTCTCCCCCGTTGCCAGCATCGTAGTAGAAGTTTTGCCTTCCGTAGGTACCCCAGCCATCGAGCGAACCACCGGACCATCCTTGGTCAACCATGTTAGACATGTCGGTGAGAACGAGGTGCTTGGCGGTGATGTTGCTGGCTGCGATCTTATCTGCCGTGATGGCATTGGCCGCGACCTTGGCGGCAGTGATCGCACCATCAACAATAAGGTTGCCGCCACTTTTGCGCTGGCAGGAGACAAAACCGAACTGGTAACTGCCGGTGCCCGTAAGCGTGCTGGTCGGAACGAAATCGACCCATGCCCATACAGCGCCGGCAGGAACGACAACGGTGTTGCTGTACTCGGCGTAGGTCGTCGATGATGTCGGTAGGACCGTAATTCCAAGGGCCGTTAGAAACGTGATCTTGTCCGCACCCATGAAGCGTATGCGGCAACTGACGCTATCCGAAGGCGCTCCTGTTCGCTTCGCAAACGTCTGCAAAAAGTATTGCTCACCCGGAATGACCGGGAACATGTTGGCATTTCTGTTAAAGGCAAAGGTCGCTGGCGCTGCAACATTCAGGTAGTTGTTGCCGATATATGCATTGCTGGCGTCGGTTATGACGCTTAGGCCGGCTAGCAACGCCCAGGAAGTAGAACCAAATGCGAAGTTCGGGTTCTCCACCCGATTGGTCATGTCGGCAATTACCAGCTTGTCCGCCGTAATGGCATTGGCTGCGATCTGTGTTGCACCAATCGCGCCGGCCGCGATCTGGCCGGCCGTGATGCTATTCGCAGCGATCTTGTCGGCCGACACCGAACCGGCTGCGATCGCAGTAGCGGTAACTGCATTCGCGGCGATCTTCCCGGCAATGACAGAGTTCGCCGCGATTTTGTCGGCGGTGATCGCATTGGCTGCGACCTTTTCCGCTGTTATGGCGTTAGCCACAATGCCGCCGGTGGTGATGAGAACGATCCCGCCGTCTCTCCACGGCGTCGGTTCGGTAGCGCCTGCCGGAATGCGGCATAGCATTGGCTGGTTGAGGAACATATAGCTGGTTGTTTCACCTGCAGCCGTATCAAGTTTCCGCAAATGGAAGCTGGCAGCCACTGCATCTGCGGGGGCCGCGCCGACAATCCGCAGGCGGGACCAAAGATCTGGATTGGTGCCGCTTCCCTGCACACTGTCGTTCACTGCGGCGGCCGTGTAAGCCGAGACAGTTCCATCAGCACGCACCCACTCGATCCGAAGCTCCACCTTGCAGCGATGCGCCGAAATATAGGCGGTTGCCTCAAGCCATTCGCCGGACGCGCAGGGCATCGAAAACGGCAAAGACCACGGCAGTCCATCCCCATCCGGGCGCTTCCAGCGTACATCCGTGAAAAATCCGCTAGGCCCGCTATTTTGAAACAGCATGAGCGTCGGATTGTTCACGCCGGCCCACGGGAAGCCCTTTGGTCGAATTTCCAGCGATAGCCCCGGTATTGTCCCACTGATGTAGCCGATCGTCCAGCAATCCAGCCCCATGGTGAAGCCGGCGTTCTGCAAGAGGTTCTTGCCTGCGCCTACCGCAAGGGCGCTCGTGGTGACGGCATTCGCCGCGATCTTGTCGGCCGTGATCACGTTGGCCTGCAGTTTCGGCGTCGAGATCGCGTTATCGGCAATCTTCGTCGTCGTGATGGCATTGTCGGCCAGCTTCGCGGCATCCACCGCTAACGCGGCAAGCTTCTGGTTCGTGATCGCGCCATCCGCAATCTGCGAGGATACCAGCGTGCCAGTTACCTTGGCGGCGGCCAGCGCGGAAATCTGTGCATCGGTCATCTGGCCGGTGATATCGGATGCCGGCGTCGCGGCAGTCCATGCGCTACCGGTATATCGGTAGAGCTTGTCATCGGTGGTCAGATAGACGGTACGACCTTCAACATTGCCCGTATTTGGCAAGCTTGAAACGATCTCCACCGGCCGAATGTTGTTGGCGAATTTCGTGGCATCAACGGCATTGGCCGCGAGCTTGGCAGCACTCACAGACCCATCGGCGAGTTTGCTCGCGTCCACGGCCAACGCTGCGAGCTTGTTGCTCGTGATGGCGCTATCGGCAATCTGCGCGCTGTTCAACGCACCGTTGATGTCGTCGGCAGCGACAGCAGCTGTCCAGGCGCCATTGTGATAGCGATACAGCTTACCATCGGTCGTAAGGTAGACCTGCCGGCCTTCGACATTGCCCGTTGTCGGCAGGGCATTGACGACTTCAACCGCCTTGAGGCCGCTGGCGAGAGACGTCGCGTCTACCGCGCCCTGGGCAAGCGCGCGAGCCGTGACGGCACCATCAGCGAGTTTCGAAGCAATCACAGCACCACTCGCCAGCACATCGGCCGTCACGGCGGAAACCTGAAGTTTCGCGGCGGAAACTGCCTGATCGGCAAGCTTGAGGCTCGTGATTGCCTCGTCCATGATCTTCGCAGCCGTCACGGCAGCGTCGGCGATCTTCGATTGAATGATCGCACCATCAAGGACATCGGCCGCCTGAATAAGCACGTTCGGCGTCTTGACGGTCAACCAGGCTGACCAGTCCGTCGCCCGGTTCGATTGCGGAAGATACCTTCCCCGCGCCTCATAGTTCGTGTTCGGCAATGTCCATTGGCCGGAGATGATCCACGAAAACGGAGAGGCGTAAGGGTTCGCGTCGCTATCGAATACGACATCGCCAGTTTCCTTGAGGCGCACCTGCACCCACACGCCCGCAACGTCATCGAGATCCGGCGCGCAGCTGATCTTGATCGCCGGGCGGCGATCGATGCCGCCCGCGTCCTTGATTGTCGAGGGCTCCACAGTCCAGCCGATCATCGGCTGCGATGGCGGCGTGATAGGGCCGAGCCAGCCGATGGCAGTCGGCAGTTGCAGACCCGGATGCCAGTCATAGTCGGCGGGATCGACTTCCTTCAGCGTGACGACAATCAGGAAATTCGGTTGCGGCTCAACCTTGACGACGAGGAATTTCTTCTCGTCATAACCGTTGCGAGCCGAAGACCAGGAGACGACGTCGTTCGGCTCCAGGGGATAGGCGTCCGGTGGCAGAGATACCTGGTGCACGCGAAAGCGTCGATAATCCTGGATCATCGCCAGGCCGACGCGCTGCACCTGGTTGGCGAAGGGAACGGCCAGCAGTTGGACTTGCGCCGGCAGACGCCGATTGCCATCCTGCACTTCGAGATCGGCATTGTAGCGGCCGGGGGCGTCCTTGGTCGCCCATTTTTCCGCGGGCTCGGGATAGGTGGCCTCGATAGCGTTGTAGGTCGCGGAAAGAGCCGGGAACGGCTGGAAGTCCTGTTCTTCCGTGACAACGATATCGTCATCCGTGAAAGAATAAACCGCCGCGCCCGGCGTCCCCACCAGCATCTTGAAGACGCCGCCGACTTCGGCGATACGGCCATTGCAGCCCTTCAACAGTTCGGATATGGCGTCGAGTGGCTCCTGATCGCACTGGACATCGTAGCCGGCGCGAAAGGCGGATTCGCTCTCGCCGCCGTCGAGCGGAACGGATGCATCACAAGCATTGGCCGCAGCCATCCAGTTCGCTGCAGGCAGGCAGAAGGCGCCGATATTCTGGCCGCCATAAACCCATTCAGGCCCGTAGTAGACGCCGCGGGCCAGGTTGTAGACTATGACGGCAGGGTTGGTGCTGGGTTGCCACGTCGAGGAATCGGTCCAGCGATGCCCACCGTTGCCGCCGACCGAGGAATCCTTGCGGACATCGTAGAGTGGCAGCGGATGCGGTTCGAACAGACCCGCAGGAACACCCTTGAAGAGATCGGTATTGTAGCGGGAGGTGAGGATGACGACCTGGCAGCCGCGGCCGATCATCGTCGATTTCCAGGGCCGTTCGGCATGGCTGCCGAACTTGGCCATCAGGAAGGGATCGGGACCAGTCTGCGTGCCGTCGAGGAACTTGATCCAGAGATAATCCTTGTTCTTGACGCGATATTGCAGCACGGGGAAGCCGCGACCGTCCGGATGCGGCTGGTCCCAGAGAACGCCGACCTTCTGGTCGTCGATCCAGACGCTGGTCAGGCCACGCTCGCCGGCGCGGTTGGGAAGGCTGCCGATTTCGATGACATCGGTGAAATAGGCGTTCGGCGTCTTGCCGTCGTCTCCCCAGGTGCCGGCGTACTTGCGTTTACCCGCAGTCGCGTAACTGCCGACGATGAAGGACATCGCATGATCATCCCCCATGCTGATCTCGAGCTTGGTGCCGGCCGGCTGCTGATCCTTCTTCGCCATCGCTTTCTCGATCAGCGACAGGCCGATATTGATGGCGACCGTCAGTACCAGCTTGCCGATGCTGATCGAGCCGAGAAAACTACCTATCGCGGTAATTGCCGCAGAGATAAGCTCGGCATGCGCCACGTCCGCCATCAGCAAGAAGCTGAGGACGTTCAGAAGCAGAATGAGATATTTCATGGATCAGACGACCTCGCTTGGCGCATGGGAAGGGGCCGTCGCAGGCAAAGCTACGCCGACTTGTCACCGGTCAGAGATAAAATTGGTATCGAGAAACTGATTAGCCGACCTTGAAGGCCCGCTTGGCGTCGAGCAGGTCAACGGTGCCAAGCCCCGTCTCGCGCAGCACGAAGATGCGTTCGCCATTGACGACGCCGAGCGCGTAGCCGAAGGGACCTTCATGCGGGACGGCGGCGATATCGCCGATGCCAGCTCCGCTCGGATGAATCTCGGGCAACATGCTGGCGACGAGATCGGCGAGATTGTCGAAGCCCGCCGCCTTCATCGTCTTCAGCGCGCCGGCGGCAGTCGAATATTCGCCGCGAAACTGGGCGGCGCAATCGACGCCGGTGATCGCCAGCACCAGATTGCCGGCAAGGCCCGGGCCGCAATCATGGCTGCCCCAGGCAAAGGGCGTACGCTTCAGCCGATCGATCTCGGCGACGAAGCAGGCGCGCCAGTTCTTGACCCTGACGAGATCGCTGTTCATTTCTGCCCCCAGGGGATCTGCCAATTGGCAACGGTGCTGGAATAAAGGCCGAATTCATCGCCGCTGCGGCGCTTCTGGCCTTCGTAGGAAGACTTGGCCGGGTTGGTGCGCTCCAGCATGGCGATGGCGGCGGAGATGGCTGAAATCTCGATATCGCCATCCTGCCCCACGGCCGGCGTCTTCACCGGCGCGCCGTCGGCAATGCCGAGAAAGGCGATTTCAGGCGCCGCACTCGGCAGGCGCGTGCCGGTATCGAACGACATGTCGTGGATCTCGATCGGCGCCAGCCGCAGATCGTAGCCGCGCACGAGCTGCTGCACGGCGGGCGCGATCTGGCCGATGGTGATGGTTACGGTCTGGATCGTCAGATCAGCCGTGCGTGGGATCGGGCTGACCTTCAGATTAAGGCCACCATAATAGGTCCGCGCCTCCGGCAGACCGGTGACGCCGGAAGTAACGGTGATGTTGATGTCGTCGTCGCCGGTCCACAGGCCGATCGAAGCGGGCCCGCCGCCGGCGAGATCCTTGCCGGTAATCCAGACGAAACGACGGGGCACGAGCCCCTTGTCGCGCGCGCCGATGAGCGCCGCGAAGAAAGCGGAGGTGATGTTCTTCATCGTCTATTTCTTCTGGATGATCTTGAAGGTGGCGCCCGTGGTGATCGGGCCGCTCGCGGTGCCGGGATTGTGGCTGCCCGGCATGACCAGGCATTTGCAGGCCGGCAACAGCAGCGTCACGCCGAGACCGGCGGCAAAGCCCGCCGGCAGATGCGGAAAGACGCCAAAGACGGGCGTCATCCCCTGCCCGTCGGCACCAACCGTTTCCGAAACTTCGAGAAAGGCGGAGCGGGTGCCGCCATAGCCGACCTGCATCTTGTCGCCAACGGTCAGCCGATAGCCGACCGGCAGCCCCTTGAGGCTGAGCGATGCATTGTCGGCCCCGAGCGCTGCGACGCTGACCGCAGCGCTCCCGAACTTCGTCCCGTCGGGATCGGCCTGCGGATATTTCGACAGCGGATCATAAAGAAAAAGCGCCTCCTGGGCGCCGTGTAGCTTGCGGATGCGGGCGGCGATCTGTTTCGCCTCCGCATTGTACATGTCGGCCAGCGTCACCGTGCCGGTCCAGAGCGGCGGCGCCAGCTCCGCCTGCCAGACCCGGCCATCGCCGGAGCCGGAAAGCTCGTCATTGCGCTGAATATCCCAGACGATGCTGGAGATCTTCAGAAGATCGGCAAAGGCCGGCAGGCTGTAGGGATAGGAAACGGCCATCAGCGCCTCCGGGGATTGCGGTTGATCTGCGCGACGCGATCGGGAAGCTGCTGATTGAAATCATTCAGCCCCTGCCGCGTCGAACTCTGCGCTTCCGATTGCGCGACATTCTTCACATAGGCCTTCAGATTGCCGTCCTCATCGACGGAAACGCCGACCGTGACATGCACGCCGGAAGCGGAGCCGGAGGCATCGTTCTGATTGTCGGCCCGGAGGCGACGGACGGGAACGGCAGCATCCGGCTGCGCCCGCATCAATTGCGGCCCGCCCTCGCCGACCACGCCGCCATCGGCATAGCCGCGCCGGCCAAGCCGCATCGCCTCGACGATGCCGACGCCGCCCGCCCGGGCGATATCCCTCTGGCTCCAGACGACCTCGCCGGCATGAACGATGCCGGCCGGCTCATAGATACCCCCAGCACCGGTATAGCCGCCATCTGCAAATGTGGGGCGCGGGATCGGGATCGGGGCATTCGCACCCGTTGCGAGATCGAACTTGCCACCACCCCCGCCACCCCCAAAGCCGAGGATACCAAGAAGGCCACTAAGGAAACCGCCCCCTCCGCCGCCGCCACTCGCCGCGCTGTTGACCTTGAACAGGCTGTTGAGCACATCGTTCAGCAACCTGTCGGAGATCTTTTTGAGCACGGTGACCGCAGCGTTCCCCATGGACTTCCAGAAACCTTCACCGCTGCGCAAGCCGTTGATGAGTGTCGCGGAGACATCGCCAGCAAGCTGGCGGGCATACTTCAGCTTTTCGTTGTGGCGAATGATACCGGCCGAGGCCGAATTCATGTCGACCGGCAGGCCATATTGCTTCTGTGTCGAGGCGACCGTCTGATCGACGGTTGAGCGACCCATCTGCTCCTGCTGGAACTGGATATCGCCCGAAAGCTTGGCGTTCGCAGTCGCCGTCGCCAAGGCATTGTACTGTGCAATTTTATTCTTGATATCTTGTATTTGGCCGGGGGCCGCCGCATGAGACTTGTCTTCTGTCGCGCGTAAAAGCTCCAAATTCATTTTCAAGGTTTCGACGGCAATGCTGTTAAGCCCAATAGTCTGTGCTTCCGTCTGCATTTGCTCAATCCGCGACTCGACAGATTTTTGCAGAGTATCATATGCGCTCGTAGCCTCCTGGACTGGGCGAACCATGTCACGATTGGAGCCGAGCCCTGCTCCTCCGTCGATAGTTGTTGGCGGCTGAAGTGCTTTTTTTTGTGCGTTCAGACGTTCGCGAATATCGCTGTATTTGAGGGGCGCAGCGACATCTGGACCAAATCGATCATCGAAGTTTTTTACGCGCCTAACCGTCTCCTCTTGGGAGTATCGGCTGGAATGAGGTGTCGTACGCACCGCGTTATCTAAACCTTGAACATTCTTCATTGCTTGTAGGGCGATCAAGCCAAACTGCCGAATTTCCTCCAAAGCCTGAGAAAGGTCAGGATGAACGTTGCTAAGCTCGCGGATTTTCTGATTTAGCTCTTCCGCACTACTTTGATTTGCTTGTAGATTTCGAAGTAAATCATCAAGCACCCGTTGAGGTTCTTGCAATTTACTGGCACCAAAAGGATTTATTTTATTAACTTTACCCTGCATATCGGCAAATGCCTGTGCAACAGGGTCGATTTTGTCACGCAACACCGAGAGTTTACTTTGAGCTGCAACTGCGTTTTTCGAATACTCTCGCAGTTTTTCCGCAGCTTCCTCTGTTATTTTTCCAGAATTCTGAAGCTCAATTATTTCTCTTTGAAATTCTATCGCCTCTATCTTCCCGGACTCAATCGACTTTTTGAATCTTTCAATAGCTTCTATCGCCGGATCAAAAGTAGTTGGCGGTATATATACTATCTGATCGGCATATGGCGCCTGCTGCCCGAGCATATCTGCAAGAATTGAACGAGACGCCTTTTCACCTTCAGCTTTGAGCGTTTTCTGGGCGCTTTTGTAATCGTCTTTCAGATTGGCGTTTGTGATAGCTGGGCCTAACTTTAAAGCCTCTTCGTTTTGCTCGTTCATTTTCTGATAAGTCGGCCCGAGCTCTGCAATATGCTCTGCATGTCGCTTCAGTATCTCGTCAACGCTCTTAACGTCCCGGCCAGCGTTTAAAAAATATTGTACTGCCGCAGCTCCTGCAAAGGTGAGCGCCTGCGTTACCAAGCCTATGGGATTAAGCATTGTTAGAAATGCATTGCCTAGGCCCTTCACAATCCCAGTAAGCCCCCCTGCTCCGCTGAACATTTCGCCCAATTTTCCGCCTTGTTGAAGGGCAATCATAAATGGGGAGTCGCCACTTGCCATTCGGGTGCCCATTTCAATGAGGACATCCTTCAGGTCTTTCGCCTTTATGCTCACCGCCTCGATTGAATTCTGGTTGCTCTGGCTTTCCGCATTCATGCCGGTGAGTGAACCTGCAACCTTGTCGACGGCTCCCGCTGTAGAAGAACAGCTGTTCTTCCATTCTATCATGCCAGCCGTCGCCTTACTGATGGCTCCTGTGCTTGCGGCCGCCTTGCCGCCTAGCGTGCCAATCGCGCGCGCCGCGGCCCCAACTTCCGACTCCACTTTGTTTGCCGCAACGGCAACACGATTCATCCCCGTGGCGACCTGATCGGCACCAACGATTGTGAATTTCACACCCAAAGTTGCAATATCTGTCACTGGCATACCTTTTCAAAACATGC
>ERZ781399.2766-NODE-2766-length-13989-cov-3.569901_pt1 | contig 13989 bp, 18 predicted proteins | sample MGYA00511014_ERZ781399 | MGnify/ENA primary metagenome ERZ781399 (study PRJEB29847, sample SAMN06458254) | wastewater metagenome | isolation source: Wastewater bioreactor | place: South Africa: Cape Town | study: EMG produced TPA metagenomics assembly of the...
TCTCAGAAATATCAATCGACAGACTTCCTTCTAGATACACCTGTTCATTCGAGTTCATCGATGTCGAATGACGATGCTCGCCAAAATCGTAATACATTTACATCATCGAAATCACAAAGTTCAAGTGATTCCAGCGACGACAACGATGACGATGATTGTATGATGACAAAAATAACATTCAAGATCAATGAACCAGGCATACAGGTTCCGTCTAATGACGATGACGATGGTGCGAGAATTATGGAAATAATGCGTGGTTTAAATCATGGATTGAATTCTCGTGCATCGAATAGTACCAATCAAGATATGAATAAATCATCATCTACTGGACTAATCAATAACCGAAGTCTACCGCCACCACCTCCTGCTGTTGCACGTTCGACTACGTACGTTGCCAAATCCTTATTAACCTTCATTTTTTTTCTCTCTCGAATCGATCTGGTTTTAGAACCAATCCAAGTCACAGTGCAACCGATCTCTTCGACGCTGCAAATATGTTCCCGCCACAGGATCAATTTGCTCAGTTTTCTTCAAACAACACAACCACAACAACAACAGGCAATCAGGATGCTTCATTCTTTCCGTTTCCACCGTTCTCAGACGGTACACAACAAAGTTCTCTTCATCTATCTGCCAATAAATTCACGGCGTCATCATCATCGAATGACGATGACACGGAAGTCGCCAATTCGTTTCATAAAGGCATTTCATTTCCGGTGTTACAAGTACCACGTGCATTTCAAACTTTAGTAGGCGACTAATGAATTTCTTTTCGAGCTCATTTTCGTATTCATTTGAATTTCAGCGTGCACAATCATCAAGAACGAATACGATGAGTCCATCGGTTGTATCAATGAATCAAAATTTTAATAATAGTCCGATTATTGCAAACGAAATTGAAACACCTCCGTTAACAATTGGTGCTAATGAACAAATACCACTTGCAATTGCTTTTCAAGAAACAATTCACGTGAAAATATCCGGAGAAAATCGAGACAAGTAGAAGAATTCGGCTTAGGAAATGCAAAAGAAAAAAGATTTTAACTTCGTTTCAGTTGGAAAAGTCGAATCGTTGGCCAAATGTTAATCTCCTTTCCAAGTTCAATTCTCAATCTTCTTGCCGATTCATCATATTCTGCGAATGCACTCGAATTTCGTTTGAAAAATCTCGATAATATCGAAAATATCGTTATCAAACCTTCGCTAATCATTCAGTATGAATAAATATAAACCTTTGATTTTGTTTTTAATTTTCTCTTTTTCAATAGAAATCCATCCGAAACGGATTCAAACGAAAATTCGTTTTCATTCGATATGAATCAATTGAATACTACACTTCGAAATTTACAAGAAAAAAGTCCGACACCTGCGTTTTTCAATTTAAATGTGCTCAATTATGCAGTTTGTTTCACCTGAAATTCTTCGTTTTTTTCCAATTTTTTTCTCTCGTTGTTTTAGATAGTTAAAAGAAAGTGACACATCGAAAATACCCATTGAATTAACATCTCAATGGACGCGTACATTCGACACAATCACCGTTGAGATTAAATACGAATTTCACAGTTCGATTCTTCCGGATTCAATATGCTTTCAAAATAATACCGTCGTCGTCTACACAATTATACCCGATGGTCGACAATTAAAAGAATCTTCTCCGACAGCCGAATGGTAAATTCATTTGTTTTTGTTTTCGATTAGAAAAAAAAACCTATTTTTCTCAGGTCGGAAAATGAACATAAATTATGGTGGAAAATTCCGTATGTACATAATGGCAAAGGTGAATTATCATCAACAGTATTGACAACGCAAACAAACACAAATGAAACTAATGATACCGATGAACAGCCATTGACGACGTCATCAGTTTTAAAAGTTTATTTTATCGGTGAAAACGGTCTGTTTTCATCGATTGATTTCGATCTTCTCTCTCGTTCCTATCGAATTTCGTTATCGAAAAAGAAAATTCTTAGCGGCAAATATCAATCCGAACCCGATCAGAGCGAGCCGTTACATTTCTTTAAACGTCCGTCTAAATTAGCTCTGTCGAATATCAATTAAATCTACGTAATTCTCTAGTTTTTCAATGCTCACCTATTTCTATTTTGCTCATTACGACATTGTGTGCATTTCGTTTTATCAATTTTTTTGTTTGATAAAAATAATTTATTTTATTTTATTTTATTTTGTTGTGTTTTGACTGAAAAATTCTGTTAAAAATCGATATTTTTCGAGAGATTTTCTTTTAATAAAATAATATCTTGCAACCAATTTTGACGAAAATGAAAATTTGATGGATGATGAACGAGACGTTTGGTTTCGAAAACGAACGACACTTGGACTGGATGATTCTAAATAAACGAATGAATGAAAGTAAAAGGAAATTATGACGAAATTACTTTAGGCTTGACTTTGGAAACATCGATCGAGAAATAAATTGAAGCTGTATGTCGAGGAATTGGCTGACGTCGAGTGGGAATCGAATATCGAACCTGAGAAGATCGAATGTGTTTTGATAGAACAAAGAGAAAAGGATTTGATTTACTCGATATATGTATAAATCATTGAATTCCAAAGATTTTCGTTCGAGAAAGTCTAGAGCATAGAGCCAACATTCATCGTGATCAATCGGCGATGTTTTCCATTCCTTGAACAAAAACGATCGATCACAAATTTCAATCGAACACAAAAACTGTTACTTTTTCGATGTACTCAGTGATTTTCTCTAGGCCGAGCTTTTCACTTGTAAATTCTGCAATACTTGGCCATTGAAATGTCGATCTATTTTCTTTTTGAACTTCTTCATTTTCTTGATCTTCTTTCTGATTGTTAATCTTTGTCAACGCTTGACTGACAAGTTCAGCAATAAGACAATGTGCTTCATGAGCTAGTTCATCATAAATCTCCGATTCATTCATCATTTTTATTCGAAAAAAAAACAAACGTAAAACTTTTGCTTCTTAATATGCCAAAGGCAACAATAATGAGAAGAGAAAAAAGAACACAATTTGCAGGTATCTTTTGACATCATCAATGCAGTAACCGTAGAAACAGTAAATATGATCTTCGGTTTTTAGTTCTCAAATGTCGATTTTGTGTTCCTAAGAAAATTAAATTCTTTATTCTTGTTGTCAAAAATCTCCTATTCTCTCAGACAAAATATCTTTGAAAAAAGAACTGTCGTCTTTTAATTGGCTCGCCTTGTTATCCAATAGAAAAACATGATTTTTTTCTAATCGAATATAAATCCTTATTTATTTATTGTTTATTTATCTACTATTTTAGTTATTCTTTTATTCCATAACTCGTCCTTCATCAACTTTTTATTGTTACAAAATATTATTTATTCATTTTTTTCTTAATTAACCAAATAAAAACCAACGTCCACGAAAACACAATTCGAATTATGTTCTTTTGAAAATTTGATCAATTATGTCGAGTAATACACAGCAAAGTCTATGGAAAACGGAACATACTGTTCCCGGAAGGTAGCGATTTTCTGGTAATTAACTAAATCATTTGCATATCCTCTTGTTTGAAGGCCTGTTTTTGGTGCTCAGCATCCGCCACTTTCATCGAAATCTTCGAAGTAATATTTTCCAAATCATACGAATAAAAACGAAGAAATTGAATTTGTTTTCACAATAGAAAACCGGTTGTTAATAATAAAGAACAAGATAAATTCAATGAATATTCGATAAATACCGATGATGCATGGGAAATCGACGATCGAACAATGACTTTAAAAATACTCGATAGTACCGATGACAATGATAGTCAATCGGAATTTCTGAGTATTTCAAAACAAGTTTGTGTCGCGTCGATTGTGAATTGTCGTGTTCGATGACGAAAATTTCTCTTTCAGGCTGTTGATGAAGTTGCGTCAAGAGTTATTGAAGAACATAAGTCGAAAAATCAATCAACTAAAGTTACACTTGACGCATCAGCGGGTAATTCAATTAGACTGAATTCTCTTGACAGAAACTATTGAGACGACTCCCTATCCGTATCATGTAAAAAAAAGAAGAACTAATTATCGATTTGTCTTATTATCTCTTCCGGATCTTTTTTTTATTTTTCGCACGATTGAACATTAGTAAACAATAAACGCATCTCGCATATTCTAGTTCGACGACCAGTTCTATCGTCGAATCTTGGGTCGACATCATGTCCTGGGATTGGCCGTCGAGTCGGTGACTATCCGAATATCAAACCATTGGTTCCTCTTCGATTACATACAGCTAATAACAACAATAATAATAATAATAATAGCAGCAATAATCAGCCGTTGAATTCAAAGCCGAGTGTAACGACGACGTTATCGGATATTGATTTGCAAAAAGAAAATAAATTCAAACAAATTATCGAACAATCAAATGTTGATCTGAGTAAATAGGATTTATTCGGTTGACTTTTTGTTTTCTATAGAATGATTTTCATGTAGACGAACTTCGAAAGGCAAGTTGGAACGGAATTCCTAAACAATATCGAGCTCAAACATGGAGATTGTTATGCGTATAGTGTTTGATTGGTTGATTGATCGAATTTTGTTTTGTTTTTCTCTTTCTCAGGGTTATCTACCTGCGAAAACCGAACGACGTGAAGATACATTGACTCGAAAACGTGACGAATATTGGTCGTATGTTAGTCAATATTATCACACACGTACAGACATTGAACATCAGGAAACATTTCGACAGGTATTTTATACATTCATCTAAACCAATCGAGAAAAAAAATGGCCCGAGGAAATATACTTTTACGGATTTTCTTTTCTTGCATTGAATGGCTTCGGAAATGTCCCATTAGTCGTCTAAAAACGTTATTGACATGAATTATTCATTCATTTAACAGGAGATATCGATATGACATATGTTTGTTTGATTAGATTCAAAAAGACATTCCAAGAATGAATCCACTTATGCCAATATTTCAGCAATCAGTTGTTCAAGAGCTTTTCGAACGTATTCTTTTCATTTGGGCTATTCGCCATCCGGCAAGTGGTTATGTGCAAGGAATCAACGATCTTGTCACGCCATTCTTTGTTGTTTTTCTTTCGGAAATTATTGATAATGGTAAATATCGGATTGACATTTAGCTTTTGTTTGTTTTCATTGTCAATCATATGAAATTAGATTTCGAAATCGAAAATTTCGATATCAATTCGTTACCGGAATCGAATCGAAAAATTGTCGAAGCTGATAGTTATTGGGCAACATCACATTTACTCGAAGGCATTCAAGATAATTACACATTTGCTCAGCCCGGTATTCAATATAAAATTCGAACTTTAGAAGAACTAATTAAACGAATCGATGGTTTGTTAGAATATCATTTCGAAAGCAAAGCAAAAAAATAATAACACGGTTTTTCGATCGATTTCAGAGCCTCTCTATCGACATTTCAAAGAGCATAATATCGAATTTCTACAATTTGCTTTTCGATGGATGAATAATCTTCTCATGAGAGAACTGCCAGTTCGATGTACAATTCGTCTTTGGGACACATATCTTGTACGGAAATGATTTTCATTCGATCGATCATTTGCTTATCTTGATTTTTAGGCTGAACAAAATGGATTTTCTCAATTTCATTTGTACATATGTGCGGCATTTCTCGTTCGTTTTTCTAAAGCTCTTCTTCGTGAAAACGACTTTCAAGTACTTTGATTCTATTCTCGGATTTGATTACTACATCAATCTTCTTTAGGGTATTCTGCTTCTCTTGCAAAATCTACCCACACATGCCTGGACAAGCAATGACATAAGTATCTTAACAGCCGAAGCTTATCAACTAAAGGTGATGTTCGCCAATGCACCACGTCATTTATCGTCTAATCAGTGAAAACAATTCATTTTCTTTTTCGAATCTCGTTCTCCTCTATCTAGGCTATTAAATTATGGTAACTAATATATTTATTCTTCGTCTTCAGTTTCATCTCTTCGAAAATCTCTCTTGTGATAAATGCTTTTTTTTCTTCTTCTTCTTTTTTTGTCTGTTTACAAAATCATTTCACTGAGATTTTCACGGTAGAGAAAACAGAAACAGCAGCAGCTGCAGTAGCACAAGGATGATTATTAAACATTTGTTCTTTTTTTTTCTTGTTATAGCATTTATGGATGATTTGATTGATTTGTTATGATGATGATTTTTTTTTCTTCTTCTGTAAATAAGATGGGAAGACAAGAAAAGAAAGTCTACATACGTAAAATGCTCATCTTTAATGTTTTTCTTCGAAATAAATAATTCCCATCCTACTTACATGTTAAGAATACTCAGACACATAGAAAATAGAGAAAAAAAAAGATTTTCTTTTTCTTCTATTTCAGATTTTGCTTTTTATATGTTGTGCTGCTCGATTAAATATTCCAATCCAATTCAATAGAAAAATAAAGTTATCTCTTCTTTGTTTTTTCTATGAAAGGATAATCATCTTGAATTGTTATAAAAAAAAATTACTTGTTCAGTTTTTCATAGGCACGTAAGCGTGAAAAGATTATCTGTAATAGTCCTGTCAACAGTGAGACGCAACAGCAGAAGAACGAGAGGGAGAAGAAAAAAAAACGTCCAAGGCAAACTGCAGTATAGCTTTGAAAAATAAGCTTACTATCTTCATTTGCGTTTACTTCCTGTTAAGGAAAGAAAGAGAGAAAGAGAGAAAAAAAATGATCACCTTTATTTCGCGTCTTGCTTTAAACGAGAAAGAAAAGAAAAGAAAAAAAGAAGGAGAAGAAGAAGAAATACGAGCAAGTTGCGAACGTTCATCAGTTACACATCATGGCAAAAGGAAAAGTTAGAAATGAAGAGATCTGTTCTTTTTTTTTCTTCTTTCTTTTTTTTTGACTAAAACTTAATGTGTTTGCTGGTATTTTTAGATTAGAACTTTTTTTTTCTTCTAGTTTATATATATAGATCTATTTTTTATTGAGCTTAAAATCGAATCCAACGATTAGTATGTCAACAATAACAAATAAGCAAAAATTAGTCGAACAATTACGTGCTGAAGCCAATATCGAACGTGTTAAAGTTTCAGTTGTATGCAAAGATTTAATTAAATACTGTCAAGATCATGAGAGTGGCGATGTCTTAGTTCGTGGTTGGGCAGGTTTTCAACGTGAAAATCCGTTCAAAGAAAAACAAGGTTGCGTTACTTTATGACTAAAATCTACGGTGCTACTTGTCTATTTAATTAAATATCTATTTGGCATCTTAGCACGATATTTACATGGTCATTGGTATTGAACAAACAAAAAATCAAAAAAAAATTATTCTACATATTATTCGATGTGTGCAATCTCGAATTGATCTTAATGCTTTTTTTTTCTTAATGTTCTTCTCGTTTTGTTTTTTTTATTATTATTATCTTTTTGTGTGTTGTGGAAAAATCTTCTTCTTCTTCATCTCTGCCTTTGGTTTTTTTTTCATTTGTTTGCTTATTGTCTTTGATGTTAAATTTAATAATATCATGAAGAGCAAAAAAAACAGTAACAAATAATGGAAACGATGCAGATGAAAAAGAAAATCGATTCTGACTAGATTATTTCGACTGCTCAATTAGCATATTAAAATGAGGTTGCTGTCAGTTTTTTACGTAGACGATCAGCTAATAAATCAGGAACATCACGACGAGTTCGATAGTGAAAACGTGATAATGAATCTTTTAATTTCCTAAAAGGAGAAAACGTAAAATTAATTTAATTCCAATAGACAGAAAATAATTGAGAAACAGACCATCCTTTATCTTTTGGCACAGCCCAAAACGAATCTTTGACATTGTAAGCGTGTCGAGAATCGACAGGATTTGTCATGTAAAGAAAATCCATGCCGAAATTATCGAACATACATTCGAGAACAACACGTCGAGGCTCGAAATCAGGTGCTAATGCATCGTTCCATTCGATTTCCATGTTATCAATGAGAGCTAATGTTCCATCGTAAACCATTCTTTCAAGAATAGGTATTTCTGCACCTTCAACTGTGAATTTAACATAAACAAAATCATCGATCGTGAATGTTCGAGATAACCATTTAGAAAAATCAACTGATTTCACATATAAAGCTGAATCAGCATCGATTTTTGATCGTTGTCCTTTTTCGATTGCATATCGAGTTTTACCATCTTCCAACCAAACAGCAGCATCATGAACTATCATATTCAAATTCGAATGTTTTTGTTGAGAGATTTTACAAGCTGACAGATTTATTGGGTCAGGCTCGAACGCAATTATATTCAATGGTCCATAGTGAGAAATTTCATTATAATGAAAATGCACAAAATGATCGATATCACGGCCATCGAAGCATCCTAAATCGATGTAATAATATCGACGTGTTCGATTTATCGGTCGAACAGTATTGTTAACAAGATACTGTTCATAATCGTAATAATTTCGTGAAATTGGAAGATTGATTGATGGTTCGTTTTGCTCCGATTTACCACTATCAGGCATGAGAACTTGTTCGACGACGGTAACGGATTTTTCTTGAAAAATAAAACGCACAAAACAGAATGTAAATAAACAGACAACGAAACCGAGAAGAATATTTAATATCAATGATGTCGATTGGCTAGATGAGCCGAAGATTGGCTTCGTTTTCGACTCGCCATTTGATAAATCGATAGAGACCGATTTCTGCATGTATTTTTTTGTTGCTCTAAAACACGATTATGCGATCTATAATAGCAGAATTGCCGATGTTTCGTCTATAGATTAGCTTTGCAACGGATGAAAGTATCTACGACGAAATATTATATTGTATTAAGCATATGATATAAGCAGAAAATGAAAGGATGACTGCTTTCGTTGAAATGTATGTAAGCATTCATGCATTCATCAGTCGTTTTTTTTCTTTACCATCTAATCGATCACGAATAATGGGAGAAAGGTAAAGGGAAAGAGAAAAAAATGTGATTGGGCTCAAGTAAAGAAAAAAAAGACTGAAAAAAATCAGTCATGCGATAATTAAGTATAATTATTAAGAAAAAAAAGAAAAAAACAAAAAAGAAGACAGATGACAATGAACAGCTGTGCTTTTTTTTGGATACAGTTCGAAATGTAATATTGTTCAAGAGCTTCGTGATATTTATTTCGAATAATTAAAAATATACGAAGAAAACATGTATATATTCGTTCCGTTTCTTTTTTTCCGCATGATTTCTTATACGTATGAGTAAAAAAAAGGGCGGCGATGATTGAATCATATTCAAAAAGGAAAAAAGTTTCATCATGTTTATCTCGTACGATAAATGAAAACAAAATTTATTATACAATTAAAACATGATATTGAAATAATTGAACTATTTTAAATCAAAGATATGTCCTTGCGGTCATTTTGAAGGCGACAGGTTATTCAGAACTTTCATGGTCATCGGCATGTTTATTTTTGCTTTCATTTCGTCGGTGATTCGACTTGCGAGCATGACTAGCGTGACGTTTATCTGATTCTTCTTCATGTTCGCTCGATGAATCGTCATTCTCATCATGCTGTTCTGCTTCTTCCTTTTTATCCTCTTCATTGCCGTTTTCTATCTCCGAATCCTTCCCATTTTGCTCACATGGCGTATCTGTTGATGTCTGTTCAGTACTAGTTGTTTCTTCTTCTTCTTCTTCTTCGTCAACAGCCGTTGTAGATGATTCAGGATCTTCAACTAACGATACAGTTGTAACTTCAATGTTACTATCTACATTAAACTAAAGAAAAATTAGAAGAAACACATTTCAATAATTACCTTGGGTATCTTTGACAGTAAATTTTGCTTTCTTCACAACACGAGTCTGTGTCGCATGAAACAACGTAATGCAAATAGCATAGAATAAGAAATGTCTAGACCGAAGAAAATAAACGATAAATTATTGTCGTTTTCTACTGCCTAAACTTTTAATAAATACTAACTTGATATGCATAGTGTACGGGAAAAAATGTGAGAATAGTCTTAACAATTGAACTGCTGTTTATATACGTACGATATCTTTCTATCAGACATATTGTTAGATAAGATATGAAGAACATAAAACTATTGTATGTTTTATTTATCTGTCAAGTAGTATCCTTAGATATTCAAGTACGAATTTTTTGTTATCGCTTTTATTTAATCATAAAACAGATGATTACACAAAAAAAAATAAGAAAATGCGAGATTAATATAATTAAGATCATATTATTAGTTGAATAATTGATTTAATGACGGTGACTTTCGGTTTGAACTTTGGCTGATGATTCAACGGATGTTTTTGTACCATTAACAACGGTTGTGGCACCTTGAACATGAGTTTCACCAGCAGCAGCAGCTTTGGTTGTAATGACCTTAAATAAACGAACAATTCGAGATTTAAATTTTGTCTCATCGACATACTGTTGTTGTGGTTGATTGAAGACGACGTGAAGCATCTTCTTGTCCGAGAGCTGTAACTTGTTCGGTGATTTTTGCTAGAAGAAAAATATAGTACGAAATGAATTCGATCAAGAGAGTGTGCGTATTTTGTGATACTTACTGACTTGAGCGTTGCTTTGAGCTTGAGCTTCTTTAAGAACACCCTAGAAAATCAGAATAATATAAATTGCAGATAAGTTAGACATCGAAAACGAACCATTTTCAAACGGTTAGCTTCTTCGTTAAGATCATCGATACGTTTACGAGCTGATTCAAGAATAAGTTCTTGTCGAACGCTAAGTTCCTTTTCAAGTTGAGCAAGTACAGCAGCTTTTTCAGCGTCAAGTTGAGCGACATGTTCTTGAATTTTACGTTTGAATTCGTCTTCAATGCCTAAACAACAATCCAATCATTTGTTTTTTTCTGACAAAGAATCGAAAGTTTCTGAACATACTAGCTGTACGTAAGTTAGCATCGGCAAGAAGTTGTTGTTGCTGTACTTGAGTTTCGGCAACAACTTTTTTAATCGATTCCGAAACAGCTTCGCTGATTTCTTCAGTACGTTTTCGTGAATATTCATCGACTTGAAAATGTGTTGAACCTAACATATTAAAATACAGATTGAATCGATTAATCTTTTTCCTGTTTTCGTCTCATCTTACCAAGACGAGTCATGAGATCGTTGATTTTTTTTGTATTTTCAATGCTAACTTGTGATTGTGTTTCAGTTTGAACAACTGATTTCACTTGAACATTTTCAGCTTGAGCTGAATGAACTTTAGCTGAGTCACTTGATGATGATGCAACAGTTGGCATGATTTAGTTGATTTGAAGAAATGTAAATGCAAACGATACTAACTTCGAGTGTATATATACACCCACGCCGAAGAATGTACTGTTTCACTCGAAAGACCTCGATTTCTTTCTCTGTTTAGTCCGGACTGATAGCTGACCGTTGACTCACACGCGGTAGAAACGTGATCAGTTCAAAAGTGCAAAGAGTGCGTTGTTTAAACTTGCAATTCTTTTTATTCCTCTATCTGTTTATTTGTTTTTTTTTAATATTTATAATAAAATAATTATACAAAAAAAAATATATGATGAAGACAAGCGAATGAAAAAGAGAGAGACAGAAAACGAAATCTACATAGGACTTTCTGCAATTTGGACACGACGAGCTGGTTTACGTTTCGGTGTTGGTGTCGCCGATATTCGTCCGAATCGAACTCCACGTCTCGTCACTTTAGCCGGTCGATGTACAGCCGATTGAGTGCCGAGAATATTTGCAAGTTCATCGAAATCAACTTCACCATGATGTTCTTCGACGATTTGTGTTGTATCATCAACAAAACTATCGTCTTCTTCATCACTATCATCATGCATTGTCATTTGTGGTAATTGCGAGTAGATATCTTCGATTGGCATCGAACGAGGCGGAGGCCGTGTCGGTACTTGTGGACTTTTGATACTTCGTAGATAAACACCTGTCATATCGATATTTGCCAATTGGGTGAGAACTTGTCGATCGTCGATGAAATGATCGTGTTCGTCGGCATCGTCGTTGGTTTCATCTTCATCGGATGAAATATTTTCCGCGAGATTTTCATCGAGTTCAGCTTCTCGATCGAGAAAATCCGATGCCAGACGTCGATGAAACTGTCGTTCTTGTGCATTTCGACATTTTTTTCTCTCGATGACATCGGGCGTCACTGCCGACAGATGACGAACCCGTTTTCTCGCTCGAACCGGTCGTAAAGGCGTCTCAAATGCGTCAAATTTATTTGCCGATTCATTTATAGATCTAAAAGACAACTTTCGTTTTCGATAAACAACCGTTTTATTTACAAATTTTTACGTTTGTAGACGATCACTAGAATTAGTTTTCTCTTTAGTTGCTTCGTCACTGTTCTCAAGATCATCAAAACTAAATTCGAGATCAAATCGTGGAAGTGTCAAATCATGTGTTGACATTTGAGTCTGAACTTTGCCGGTAAGAACAAGAACCGGACTTGGATTGACCGGCGACGATTCGAAATGCTTATTGAAAGCGTCGAGTAGTTCATCATCATTCATTCCGGTTTCATCGTCATCGAATGGATCTTTCGTTGGCTGAGATTTGTAATCAGTGAGCTGTAAAGTTGGCGATTGATTCGAATCGAATATATCGTCCATCGTAACATCGAAATTGCCGATATTTTCATTGATAGTCGTCGGTTTGTCTGTCGTTAGATCAAATGCTGTACCAGCTGAAGAGAAATAGTTTAGTTTCGAAGAAAAAGGATCCGAGAATATTTTACTGCCGAATAGATCTCCGCAATCGATTTCGTTGTCTGTTTGTTGAATAATTGGCTGCAGATTTAGCATTTCATCGCATTCGTGAGGCATTTTAATGAGATCGAGTGGTGAACATGTTTGTTTCTTTTGAATTTGTTCTTTTAATTTGTCTCGGCTCAAAGGCGAAGGTACTTTCGGTCGATTAGGAATCGTTGTTTCTTGTACTACTGGTACGTCGTCGTCGATTGGCCAAATCTGATTGATTCTATGTTTAAGATTTCCTTTCGTTCGACTTATTTGTTAGCTTACTTGCTCAGGAATCTCGACAAAAACTCGTTCGGTCGAATAATTTTTCATAAACGCAACTAACATCTTCGTTTGAGACGAATGCATTGATCGACATTGAATGTCGCGTTGTTCGTTCGAGTATTTTTCAAAAACTGTCTTTATCCACGCTTTCATTTGTTCTTTCTGCAGAAAAAGAAAACATTTTTGATTTCATTTCGACAATCAAGCGAAAACAAACAGTTGTCAGATCCAGTAGATCATTGTCATTGATTTGGTAGTTTCGAACCCAGAGATAGAATTCGTTGTCATTCAATAATTTATCTTTTCGAAAGATTTTCAAGAGATTTTCTTGTTGTTTCGTTTTGCTAATCATCGAATTGAAATCCACGTCATTCGATTTGAATTTTTTCGACGAAGGTTCATTCTCTTCAACTACTTTCACCATCATTTCTTGACAAATCGGCTCAATATCTTGTGGAACCATTCGAAGATTGCCTCGATATAAATCCAACATTTTAGCACCTTCAATAATCAATTTGAATATCTTTTTCTGTTGCATTTCACCTTGATAATACGTATTTTCTTCCGAACCTCTATATGCAAAAGATCGTTTTTGCTTTTCATTAAATTCGAAACAACAAACTCAGTCATGAGAAGAACAATTCGGCCTTGTCTCGCACGACCTGTTCGACCCATTCGTTGAACAAGTCGAATCGGTGATTTGAGTGCATCAAAACAAATAATTAAATCCACACTCCCAATATCCAAGCCTTCTTCTCCAATCGATGTCGAAACAAGAACATTGTAACCACCAGCTCGAAAATCATTGACAACTTTCTTCTGCAGTTTCTGATTGATGCCTTGTCCAGCTGCGTGTGACGACGCTTGTCCAATGAAGGACATTGGTTTTACTAGTGGTTGATCTTGTTCGAGAAGTTCAGTGATTTCTCTGACACTGTCACGTTTTTCACTGAAGATAATCACACGTGTTTGATCGGTCGGTTTGGTTTTGGTTCGTTCGAATGTTTGAAAATGTTCGACAACACATTCGCGTAGTT
>ERZ781399.2771-NODE-2771-length-13973-cov-4.473272_pt1 | contig 13973 bp, 13 predicted proteins | sample MGYA00511014_ERZ781399 | MGnify/ENA primary metagenome ERZ781399 (study PRJEB29847, sample SAMN06458254) | wastewater metagenome | isolation source: Wastewater bioreactor | place: South Africa: Cape Town | study: EMG produced TPA metagenomics assembly of the...
GAACATCTCAATCCTTATTACTGGGTAAACGATTCGCCGGTTGAAGACACTTTGTTTGCCGGGAAATGGTCGCCGGAGCACGAAGCGGATGTGGCGATCAACTTTATAGGGTCTAACACAGATAAGCCATGGGCTCTATTCATTTCGATGAATCCGCCCCACAGTCCGTATAATGAAGTTCCGGAAAAATATAAAAAGATATACAAAGATATCCCTGTTAAAAAGCTATTAAACAGGCCTAATGTCCCCGGGGGAGAGCAAGGCAATGTTGCCCGGCAAAGTGTGGCCGATTATTTTGCCTGTGTAACGGGCGTGGACGAACAGGTCGGGCGGATACTGAAAGCGCTGGAAGCCAGCGGGCAGTCAGAAAATACAATAGTAGTATTCACTTCGGATCATGGTGAAATGATGGGAAGTCACGGGTTGATGGCCAAAGTAGTTCCTTACGAGGAATCATTCCGTATTCCTCTGGTGATCCGCTGGACTGGAAAATTAAAGCCGGGAATAAACGATTTGCAGATCAGTGTGCCGGATATGATGCCTTCCCTTCTTTCTCTCATCGGGCTTAAGCAACAAATACCATCTGCCGTTGAAGGACAGGATCTCTCTGCATACTTCTCCGGCAAAAAGCCCGGCGCCCCTGAGTTTACGCTTTACCTGCTTTGTAATCCCTGGAATGCACTGGGGGGAATGCGGGGGTTGAGGAATGATCGTTACACATTTGTAATGCAACGGAATAATGAAGGTAAAGAAACAGGAATATTACTGTTCGATAACAAATCCGATCCATTTCAACTGAAGAATATAGCAAGTGAACAACCTGCGCTGGTTAATCAGTTTAAGAAAAAGGTTTTTGATAAAATAAAAAATATAAATGATCCATGGATCATTTATGGCAACTAAGGAATGATACACTTCAGAAGACTAAGTCAAAAATTAAACAGGTGACACTGTTTTTCAATGTAATAACCCCTAAAATTTCAATTTATGGGTAACTGTTATAGTAACGTATAACCAATAATATTTTAAAGATAAAAGATCATTAAAGAGAAAGTTATGTCCTATTTAATTAAAACGGAATCAGAAGCCAGGATACAGAAGGTGCAGGAATTACTGGCTGCAAACGACCTGGATATTGCATTAGTGTATTATGATGAATTTAATATCGGCAACGGGTGGTATCTCACCGGCTGGTGCCCCCAGTTTGAAAGCGGGGCTGTACTGGTACCGAGGGAAGGAGAACCTATGATACTGGGAGGACCGGAAAGCGAACCGTTCGCCAGGCTGGACAGCATGATCACCGAGACCAGGAATTTCACTGTTTTTATGGTGCCGGATGAGGAGTATCCTAACGCCACGATCATTGATTTTAAAAAGTTATTTGAAGAGCTCACCGGCAGGCTGGGTAATATCAAACGCGTTGGGCTGGTAGGCGCAGGGCGAATGCCTGCCGCAGGTTACCGGCAAATAGTGGAAGGCTTCAGCGGTGTTGAGCTGGTGGACATTACCGATGCATATGTGCGTTTGCGTTATATAAAGTCGGAATGGGAAAGAGCGCAGATCCGCGCTGCATTTAAGCTCGCCGATGCTGCCTATGATGCCATGAGAGCAAAAACCGCAAAAGGAGTATCCGAAATTGAAGTGGCTGCTGCAGGCGAATATGCAGTAAGAAGCCGTAGTGCCAGCGGCTTTGGATTCGGAACGATCGTGGGCAGCGGGGCACGCTCTAATGCTGTGGTGCCTACCGCCAGTTCAAAAGTACTGGAAGACGGCGAGCTGGTAATGATCGGCATTGCTCCCAAAGTGAACGGATATGCAGGCGTGGTGGGAGATGCGTTTCCTGTTTCGGGCAGTTATAGCGAAAGGCAGCAGATTGCCATAAATCATCTTAAAGAAGCTTTCAGGCGTACTAAAGCGGGCCTGGCAGCAGGCAAAACCGGGAAGGAACTGGATGCCCCGGCAAGAGCTTATTTTGAGGAACAGAACCTGTCGCAATACCTGGTCTGTCCCTTTGTGCACACCATAGGTCTTCATGAAGCAGAATCTCCTTTCTTTGGTCCCCACAGCAACGATGTATTAGCACCGGGGATGATGATATGCGTTGACATCAGCTTTTTCGGGCATCCCGAATTCCATGGATTACGTATTGAAACCGGTTATGAGGTTACAGCCGGTGGTATCATTCCTTTAAGCCCCCGGATGGATGCCCATTTCCTGAATAATTAAAAGATGGCTATGGATCAGTTGCAAGACAAAAATACGGCATCATTTGATGTGGTGCTTGGCTTTGATATGGAAACCGATATCGGTTCCTATACAACAAATTATGATGGAGTGCAAAAAGGAACGGATCCCATCCTGCATATTTTGAAGAAGCATAACATTGATGCCACTTTTTACTGGACAGGTCATGCTGCAATGCACAACCCGGGTATGGTGAAGAAAGTAAAAGATGCAGGCTATGAAACCGGTTGCCATGGACTATTGCATGAAACACTTGGAGATCCCATCTTTCCATTGCCCAATAACTGGCCGATACTTCCTTATGAAGTAGAGGGAAGATTAAAAGATGCTACCCGCATTATCGAAGAGATCACTGGTGAACAACCTGTAAGTTTCCGTTGTCCCCGGCTATGGGGCAGCACACAGGTGGTGAATGTGCTGGAGTCGTTGGGTTATATCTCAGACGCCTCTTTGCCGCTTTATTATTACGGAGAGCCCGTTGTTCCATACCATCCTTCAGCAAATGACTGGACAAAAAAAGGAGCAATGAACATTGTGGAGATCCCCAACTTCTGCGACCTGGAAATGGAAAGTAAGGATCCATACCAGCGGGATCGCGACCAGTGGCCTTTATTCAGAACACAATCAGCAAATGCCGTGATGGAAAAAGCAGAAAGCTTCCTGCGCTATGTATCCGGTAAAGGAGAAAGACCTGTGCTCTGCTTTTATTTTCACCCGTGGGAGTTTTACCCAATGCCGCAGGGCGCGATGGATTTTGGAGAATGTATGGTTACCCCTTTACCCTTTATAGTGGAAAACTGCGGTCCCCAAGCCGTTAGGGAGCTTGATGCTTTATGTGGCTTATTGCTCCACCGTGGCGGGCGTTTTATGAATGCCGGTCAGTTGGCCAGGGAATGCTGCAATCAGCAATATTGAACAGAGCGGACTTATGACCAGAAAAGCCTTTGTGATTCACGCAAAAGAAGAAAAAATAGAGGAATATATCCGCAATCACAACAGTTGTTTGGTTATATGGAAGTGTTGGACGAAAAAATTTTTCAGAAATTGGCAGACAATCAAGTATGCCGGCGCTGGTGGTTATTCATGACTTCGTTCCTGGAATGTGAAAGTGCACCCACTGATAAAGCCAGGGAAGAAATGCTGACGGAAATTTTTCATTTAAAATAGTTCAGGCGATGCATATAAATGAGCTGCAGGCCGCATTTGACCAGGCAGGAAAAAGAACTCATTTTATTGGTAACCGGAAAGCAGGTGTTCTTATTGCGCTCGACATGGAGGGGCGTCTGTTCACTGTTTGGAATGGTGAAGTTATCAACAGGGTTAATCCGGATGCCATCCGGTTTTATAGCGATCAGTTTAATTACCACAATCCCGGGGGCGATGTGTTGTGGCCAGCTCCGGAAGGAACGCTCATGGGCTATCAGTATCCTACCGGAAAATGGAGAGTGGCCCCCGGTATCAGGTTTGCCCGCTACCAGGTGAAACAAACTGAAAGCGGGAGGGCTATCGTAGAAGCGGAAATTGACCTGGTAAACAATAAGGGCATAGGGGTAGCTACTTTATTCGGAAGAGATATCCATATAGCCGGAGATGAAAATAAGGTTATAGTCAGGGTAAAGGAATCTGTTACTTATATAGGAAAGAAAGTTTTGCATGCTTCTGAAGCCATTATAGCGCCCTGGACGCTCTGCCAGTTTGATACTGATTACAGGGGAAAAGTGATCTTTCCCTGCAGTGATCCATCGGAGTTGTGGGATCTGTACGCCGAAACGATTGCCGGTGAGTGCCTGCTTCGCAACGAAATGATGGAAGTGCCGGCAGACGGAAAGAAAAGATTCCAGGTAGGCTTGTCGCCATCGGTTCCCTGGATAGCGTTTCACCATATTCAGCAGGGACTGATCGTAAAACGGACTGCACAAAAAATTGATCCTGCGCAATCCTATATTGATATACGTGATGCGGATCCCTCCTGCCAGCCGGATTCCCGTGGCGTTCGGTTCAGCATTTATAATGATAGTTCCGGCTTTATGGAAATTGAAGCTGTGGGAGGTTGCCCGGACGTGATAACACCGGGAACTGTTTTATCGGTAGAGGTGGAGACCAGCTACCAGTTGGTGCTATGTCAACAATAATTTGTCCTGTTTCTTTGTGAGAAGTGAGACGACAAATGTGAGTTCCTCACGTTTATCGCCTGCCCGCCATGCCTGCGGCAGGTAAACCGGTAGGCAAGTCTGTCGTTTCACGTTTGGCGTAACACTAGTATAGTATTGTAATTAATGAGCCGGTCTTTTAACAGAACCTGCTGTAATATTTATTTTATTTATGGAGCAAATACTGGGTATTATTTATCATTCTATAGGCGGGTTTTCTTCCGCAAGTTTTTACGTTCCCTACAATGGTGTGCGTAAGTGGTCGTGGGGCACCTACTGGATCGTACTGGGGTTTGTGGCATGGATGATCATGCCTGCTATCGGAGGAATGATCACCTCACCGGCCCTGTGGGAAATACTTTCAGCCAGTTCTCTCAGCGCTAAAACCTGGACCTATATATACGGTTTCCTATGGGGTTTTGGCGGGCTGTTAGCCGGTTTGGGATTAAGATATCTCGGTCTTGCGCTGGGGCAATCCATTTGCCTGGGGGTATCTGCTGTCGTAGGCACTATCATCCCGGCAGTGATGCAGGATAAAATTGCACTGCTTTTTACTACTGCTTCCGGAGCGGTGATATTGACCGGGTTTATCATTTGCATAGCGGGTGTAGCCTGTTGTGGCTATGCCGGCGTACTAAAAGATCGCATGCTTTCCGAAGCCGATAAAAAAGCATCTGTAAAAGAGTTTTCTGCATTCAAAGGGTTTATAATGGCGCTGATGGGCGGCATATTAAGCGCCTGCATGGCTTTTGCTATAACAGCGGGTGCACCTATAGCTCAGCAGGCAGCACAAATGGGTACCGATGCAGTATTTGTCAACATTCCCATTTTCGTGCTGGCGCTTGCCGGTGGGTTCACTTCCAATCTTATATATAATCTTATCACCAGCTTTAAAAATAAAACCTTTGGCGATTATAGTATAAGACCCCGGAAGACCCTTGCCCGGAATTATTTTCTTGCTTTCCTGAGTGGCCTGATGTGGTATGGTCAATTCTTTTTTTATGGTATGGGCACTACCAAAATGGGGCGCTACGATTTTGCCAGCTGGAGCATTCATATGGCTTCCATCATCATTTTCAGTAACCTGTGGGGGGTAGTATTGAAAGAATGGAAGGCTGTCGGCAAAAAAACACGGTTCTACCTGTGGCTGGGTATTCTCGCATTAATACTTTCCGTTGTGCTGATCGGTGCGGGTAATAATATGGCCGGTATTTAAACACTACCGGAACAATAAGATAATTGATTTTGACAACTTAAAGCAAATACGCTCATGAATACACACATTATTAAAATATATTTTTTTCTCTGGCTAAGTTCTTTTGCCATTAGCTGTAATATTAATGCTGTCCGGAGTTCCAGGAAAGTACTTGTATTTACAAAGACGGTAGAATTTCATCATACATCCATTGACGACGGAATTAAAATGTTTGAAAAACTCGGGCATGAAAATAACCTGTCCCTTACTGTATCTGAAGACCCTTCAATATTCAACGATGACAGCCTTAAGCAATTTAATGCTGTTGTATTTTTAAGTACAACCGGGGAGATCCTGAATTACAGGCAGCAATTGTGTTTTAAGAGATATATTGAAGCAGGAGGAGGATTTATGGGGATTCATGGATCCAGCGCATCTTTATCTCATTCGGATTGGTATAGAGGGCTCGTAGGTGCTTATTTTAAAAATCATTCAACGATACAAAAAGCCAGATTAATTGTACATAAAGATAAAAAGTTCCCGGTCACCAAGTCACTTCAGGTACCCTGGATTTTTGAAGATGAATGGTATAATTGGGAGGCAATACCCGAGAACGTTAACGTATTGGTAAGCGTAGACGAAGCATCTTATCACGGAGGTGAACATGGCAAAATACATCCATTGGTATGGTATCATGAATACGGTGGAGGAAAGTCTTTTTATATGGCATTAGGGCATACTACGGAATCATATTCCGACCCGAAGTTCATTGGGCTGGTTCATGACGGGATAAATTATGTTTGTAATGATACAGGGTTAGACTATTCCCGTGTAAAGACTCCGGCTCCCCCTGAGCAAAATGCTTTTAGAAAGGAAATGTTAGTAGATAATGCTTCTGTCCAGGAGCCTATGGGATTGTCTATTTCGGATGACGGAAGAATTTTTTATATTGAAAGAAGAGGGAATGTAAGAGTATACGATATCGATAGAAAACAAACGAGCATTATTGGCACTGTGCCGGTTTATTCTGAACATGAAGACGGGTTGTTGGGTATCGCACTTGATCCAGGTTTCAGCCAAAACCACTGGATATATTTATTTTATTCTGCTCCCTGCAATCAGTTTAATTATCATCTTTCACGGTTTAGGTATGATCCGGAAACTAATCACCTGATTGACACTACTGAGATCGTTGTTTTAAAGATCCACCAGGAACATGCATATAGTAATCACACAGGAGGCCGTCTTTGCTTTGATAAACAGGGGAACCTGTTTATCACCGTGGGAGACAATACCATCCCGTTTGCTACTAAGGGCTATGCTCCTATTGATCAGCGGGCAGGCAGAACTGAGTATGATGCAGCAAGGAGCTCGGGAAATACAAATGATTTACGGGGAAAAATTCTTCGTATCCATCCTGAACCGGATGGCTCCTATACTATCCCCGAAGGAAATCTTTTTCCCCGGGGAATGGCCAAGACCAGACCGGAGATATATGTTATGGGATGCAGAAACCCATTTAGTATTTCAATAGATCCTCGCACCAATTTCCTGTATTGGGGGGATGTGGGCCCGGATGCCCATAAAGACAGTTTAGAAGGGCCCAGAGGTTATGATGAAGTAAACCAGGCAAGAAGAGCAGGTAATTTTGGCTGGCCCTTCTTTGTTGGCAACAACAAACCCTATGCAGAAGTTGACTTTAGCAATAAAAAAGTCGGTAATTTATTTGACCCCCAAGCCCCTCAGAACAATAGCCCGCGAAATACCGGTCTGAAAATTCTCCCTCCCGTGCAAAACGCATTCATATGGTATCCTTATGCAGAATCCCAGGAGTTTCCGTGGGTTGAATCAGGAGGCAGGACAGCCATGACTGGGCCAGTATATTATTATGTTAATGACTCTTTACTGTCTGACCAAAGGCTACCTGAATATTATAATGGTGGACTATTCATTTATGATTGGGTTAGGAATTGGATTAAAGTGGTCCGCATGGATACTAATGGAAACTATACGGCAATGGAAGAGTTTATGCCGGAAGGGCATTTTTCACGAATTATTGATATGCAACTCGGCCCTGATGGAATGTTGTATTTGTTGGAATATGGAAACGTCTGGTATCAGGCCAATCCTGACGCGGGTATTTCAAGGATTAATTTTTATTTAAGGAGATAAAACCCGGCATCCATACAAGGTTTATAAACATCTTACTATGGAAATGGACTTTTTCCCCTACCTCTCAAACTGCTTGTTCTTCAACGTGGAAAGCTTATCACAATACGGATCTAAAGAACTCCTTGCTTTACCAAAACAGGACAGACAGTTGTTTTTTTTATCACAACGCTTTTATCTTTTTGGCTGCTTTGTTGTATCAGCCCATCGTTTTAGGCCCGGAAGCCGATTGATAGCAGCTTCGATAATATCTTCCGGGACCATGGCTGAATCCATTTTTCTGATCATGCAATGCCTCATTTGGTCGAGTGTAAGATCAGGATCGGTGAAAGCTCCGTTCTTATAACAGTATATGCAATAATCAAGACTGGGAGAGCCATCTTTTTCAGTTCCATACAGATGGGTGCCCTTCAGCGGCATACTACAGCTTTGGCAAAATTTGTCTTTATTCATAACATTTTTTGTTTTAAATGAAGGACGATACACACTCATCTGCTCCCGGATTTTAAAAGAGATCTCGGATATCGTGTGCAGTCAAAAGCAACTAATGTTTTTTGCATAACAATAATTTTAATTGCTCAAAACTATTATGGCACTACGCCAAAAAAGCTGACCGTATATGGCCGCTCGGATGATCCCGATCATTACGCAGAGATTATTCTATACTAAAGAGAAACGGGATAAATATTGTTTGAGGACTATCAAATATTTCATTGATGGTGGTCAGTCTTTCCTACTAATACCTGATCTACTTTTGATTGATATCTAAATGAACGACAGCTATGGCGCCAAAGATGGTCCAGCCCGGAGCTGATTATTTACCCGCAGTAAAAAATAAATTTATGAGAACGATTATAGCTCCAACCGACTTTTCTCCTGTTTCGATAAATGCTGTGAATTATGCAGCAGATATGGCGTGCATGCTCAGAGCCAATTTAACGCTTTTTCATGTGTACCCGATACCGCAACCGGTGAGTGAGGTACCAATAACTGAATACAGCATCGAGCAGATGGAATCTGATGCCAAAAGAAAAATCAATGCTTTAAAAGAAGATTTGCTTGATCGCACTGGCGAAAGGATCATTATTCATAACGAATTAAGAGCCGGCGACGTGCTATCAAATTTAACTGGATATTGTGCAGAAGTAATGCCTTATGCAGTAGTAATGGGCGCAGAAAGCCTGGGCGGTCTGGAACGGTTTATATTAGGCGGCAAAACAACAGGAGCGGTTGAACGGCTGGAGTCACCCTTATTTATTGTGCCGGCAACTGCAAAATTTAAACGTATCGCTAAAATAGGTCTTGCCTGCGATCTTAAGAAGGTTATTGAAACAGTGCGTGCCCGGGAGATCAGGGAACTGGTAAATGAATTTGAGGCTGAATTGCATGTATTGAATATAAGAGACAATTTTCAGGATACGGTTAGCGCCGAAGCAGCAGGAGAATCGGATTGGCTGAAGGCAATGTTGGGTGAGTTGCATCCTAAATATCATTTTATTAATGATCCCGATATGGAACACGGGATTGTTGAATTTGCGAAAAAAAAGAAACTGGATCTGCTTATTGTCATTCCTAAAAAACACAAGCTTTTCAGTAAATTATTCCACCCCAGCCATTCGCTGCGGTTAGTACTTCACACACAGGTTCCTGTAATATCTCTTCACGAATAATACAATTGATCATGAGAATGAATGCTTATATAAAGAAGTTTAGTGAAATCGGTATAGCCGACACCCAGATAGTAGGTGGAAAAAATGCGTCTTTGGGAGAAATGTTCACCCAACTTTCTTCCAATGGTATACAGGTGCCTGATGGATTTGCTACCACCTGCTTTGCTTTCGAGGAATTTCTCACCCACAACGCTCTTCATTTACCATTGCATAACCTGATGAGCCAACTCGATATTTCTGATTTTTCAAACCTGGCGCAAACAGGAATGCAGGCAAGGGAATTAATTATGAAGGGGGAGATGCCTCCTGAATTCAGGGAAGATATTATCGGCGCATACAGGCAGTTGATTGGCAAAGACGATATTGCGGTAGCTGTTCGCAGCAGCGCCACTGCTGAGGATCTGCCCAATGCCAGCTTTGCAGGCCAGCACGAATCCTATCTTAATATTAAAGGAGAAGAGCAGTTAGTAAAAGCCGTTCAAAAATGTTTTGCATCGCTATATACAGACAGGGCTATAAAGTACCGGCAAGACAATGACTTCCCCCACGAAAAGGTATCGCTTTCGGCAGGTATACAAAAAATGGTGCGTTCCGATAAGGGCTCTTCCGGTGTAGCTTTTACATTGGAACCCGAATCAGGATTTCGCAACATTGTACACATTAGCGGCGTTTGGGGGCTTGCGAAAATATTGTACAGGGTACCGTTATACCCGATGAATTTTTTGTTTTCAAGCCCACATTGCTGCTGGGGAAAGATGCTATTGTGCAGAGAAAGCTTGGTGAAAAGGCAAAGACGATGATCTACAGCGACAGCGGAGATACAACCGTCGTCAATACCATTACCTCAAAGGAAAAACAAAACCAGTTTGTGCTCAGTGATGAAGAAGTGAGCAAGCTTGCACATTGGTCGGTGTCTATTGAAGCGCATTATCAAAAACCCATGGATATAGAGTGGGCTAAAGATGGCATTACCGGTGATTTGTTTATCATTCAGGCAAGGCCTGAAACAGTGCATGCACAAAAAAATCCACTTATTATAAAAGAATACCGGTTGTCCGGGAAAGGCGATACGTTAGTTCAGGGTGAAGCCATAGGATCGAAAATAGTGACAGGCCCTGCCAGGCTGCTGGATTCGCCGGAAGAATCGTATAAGTTAAAACCCGGGGAAATATTGGTGACCGCTCTGACCAGTCCGGACTGGGATCCGATTTTAAAAAACGCTTCTGCAATTATTACCAGCAAAGGCGGCAGAACCAGCCATGCTTCTATTGTTGCCAGGGAATTAGGTGTGCCTGCCATTGTTGGATGCGGCGAAATTGAAGGGAAGATATCAGACGGCGAACTGATCACAGTTTCGTGCTGTGAGGGAAAAACGGGGTTTGTTTACAAAGGACACGCATCATTCACCGAAACCACACTGAATATTTCAACAATAAAAAAAACCGCTACAAAGGCGATGCTGATCGTAGCTGATCCTGAGCAGTCATTCAGGCTCTCCTTTTATCCAAATGATGGTGTTGGGCTCATGCGAATGGAATTTATTATAACGCATTTTATCCGTATTCACCCTATGGCGCTTGTGCATTTCAATGATCTGAAAGATGGTGCGGCAAAGCAGTCCATTGAGCATATAACGCATTCTTTTCCTGATAAGAAAAAATATTTTACCGATAAGCTGGCTGAAGGCATAAGTACTATAGCAGCAGCTTTCTATCCAAAAGATGTGATCGTGCGTATGAGCGATTTCAAAACAAATGAATATGCTGATCTTATCGGTGGGAAGGATTTTGAACCTGAAGAAGAAAACCCTATGATAGGATTCCGCGGCGCTTCACGGTATTGCAATGATCTTTACCGGGATGGTTTCAGGCTGGAATGCGAAGCCATTAAGAAAGTGAGAAATGACATGGGATTGGATAACGTTAAAATAATGATACCTTTTTGCAGAACTATAGAAGAAGGGAACAAAGTGTTGCTTGAAATGCAGCAATCGGGATTGCAGCGGGGAATGAACAACCTGCAGGTATACGTGATGGCGGAAATCCCCAGTAATGTGATATTAGCTGAAAAATTCGCCCGGATTTTCGATGGATTTTCCATTGGCTCTAATGATCTTACGCAACTTACTTTAGGGCTTGACAGAGACTCCACTATTCTCAGCAGTATGTTTAATGAGCAGGACGATGCGGTTAAAGAAATGATTGCGACGATGATCAAAAAAGCGAAAGCAGCAGGCGCGCATATAGGATTGTGTGGGCAGGCACCTAGTGATTTTCCTGAGTTTGCCAGATTCCTTGTAGAGCAGGGCATTGACAGCATATCTTTTAATCCCGACGCGCTGTTTAAGGGAATTGAAAATATTCAGAAAGCAGAACAAGCCCTTAAAAGCAGGAATATCCATACATTAGAGACTACGCACCGGTAATAGCACACACAACCATTATCCATATCAGCGGCAGCTCATTGATGGTTGTTACCTCTTCTGATGACCTGGATCATTTGAATTGTATTCGGGAGCTACTAGATTTGCACCGTTTTCTTAATTCAGATTTATTTTTACCTTGTAGGAGAGGTTTCCTGCCAATAGTACTAAATATCCTGCTATGGATACTGCACACAATCTTGCAGACGTATTAAAAAAAGACTTTTTAGTGGCTTTGTGCAACGGCATTAAGGAAGGTGCGGCTATAATTGAGAAAATATCGGGAAAAATCATTTTTTGTAATAGCGCCTGGAGCGAAGTATTTGATGTCAATCCATCTGATAATATCAGCCTGTTACCTGTTTTTGCATCAAGAAAAAAAAAGCTGACTGATAAGCAGCTTTTATATCGTATAAGAGTAGCCGAAGAAGGTTCTTTCCATGAACAGGTAGAATATGTGTCAAAAAATGGAAAACTATTTTGGGGAGAACTGATCTTCAGGGCATTTACCAACAACAACAGATCATATTACCTGGCTGTGATTGACAGAATAGATACCATGAAAGAAAATGAACAAAGGATAGCTCAGGAGAAACAACGGCTAGAGGCTGTGCTGGAACATACCTGCATGGGCATTTTGGAAATAAATAAAGAAGCTGAGATCGTAAGTATTAACCGTTTCGGCTTAACATTATTTGGGTACAAAAAGGAGGAAATTATAAACAGGAAGATTGAAGTATTAATTCCGGAAAGATTTCATTTAAAACATTTACATCACAGGGAGAAATATACGGCGCACCCCCAAAACAGGCCCATGGGTCTGGGAATGGATCTGTTTGCTGTAAAAAAGGATGGAACGGAATTTCCCGTGGAAATTAGCCTGAGCGTCTACACAAGGAACGAACAACAATATGTAATAGCTTTTATAAACGACATTTCCATCAGAAAAAAAGCTGAGCTGGAGATAAAAAAGCTGAATGATGAGCTTGAGGAAACTGTGGAGCAACGAACAAGAGAACTGAAGAATGCCATACAACAATTGCAGATTTCCAAGGAGGAGCTTTCCAGATCCCTGGAAAAGGAAAAGGAGCTCGGCGAATTAAAATCGAGATTTGTTTCAATGGCTTCTCATGAGTTCAGAACGCCCCTGAGCACTGTGTTATCTTCTGCCTACCTGCTGGAGCAATACAATACCGGAGAGGAGCAGCTAAAGCGGGAAAGACATTTAAAACGAATTATTTCATCGGTAAATATGCTAACTGATATCCTGAACGATTTTCTCAGTGTTGGGAAAATCGAAGAGGGGAGGATACATGTTAAGTACACTAGGTTTGATGTGCAAAAGTTCATTACTTCGGTGGCTGAAGAAATCAAGAATAATCTTAAGAAAGAACAAACCATCCATTACCGCCACGAAGGTACAGCCGAAGTATTCCTTGATGCTTCCTTGCTAAAGCACATTGTAATGAACCTGATATCTAACGCCAGCAAGTTTTCTCCCGAGTCCAGCCGGATAATCATTCACACGATTACCAATGAAACGCAGTATATTTTCTCTATAAGAGATGAGGGGATCGGAATATCGGAAGAGGATCAAAAACATTTGATGGAGCGATTCTTCCGCGGCACCAACGCCACTAACATCCAGGGAACCGGGTTGGGATTACATATTATTTCCAAATACGCTGAGCTGATGAATGGAACTATTCAATGCAGGAGTGCACTGCAAAAGGGAACAGAGTTTATTATAGCCTTCTCTAAAAACAATACGCATTATGAAAAAAATCTTGATCATTGAGGATAACGAAGATATCAGAAGTAATACAGCAGAAATACTGGAGCTGTCAAATTATAAAGTAACTGTAGCGGAGAATGGGAAAGCAGGCGTATCCAAAGCCCTGGAGAATTTGCCCGACCTGGTGATTTGCGATATCATGATGCCGGAACTGGATGGTTACGGAGTGCTTCACGCCTTACAAAGAAATGACGCAACAAAAAATATTCCTTTCATATTTCTCACTGCAAAGACGGAACGCAATGATATGCGTAAGGCTATGGATCTCGGAGCAGACCATTATCTTACCAAACCGTTTGAAGATCGGAAGAGCGTCGTGTAGGGAAAG
>ERZ781399.2776-NODE-2776-length-13952-cov-4.075412_pt1 | contig 13952 bp, 20 predicted proteins | sample MGYA00511014_ERZ781399 | MGnify/ENA primary metagenome ERZ781399 (study PRJEB29847, sample SAMN06458254) | wastewater metagenome | isolation source: Wastewater bioreactor | place: South Africa: Cape Town | study: EMG produced TPA metagenomics assembly of the...
AATTTCATCAGCTATTTGTTTTTGAATTTCGATTCTTTTTTCAGAAGTACTCTGCGAAGCTGTTTATATTTCCGTTGATCCATATATGCGGTTTGAATGTTTAGTTCATATTCCTCATAGGGAACTCTTTTTTGTTTTTGTTCTTCAGTGTTCATGGAGATCCTATTGGAAAAAATAAAGTAATGTTTGGCGAAGGTTGTTTAAAGTAAAATATTTCATTGATCAAACGAAGATCGAAATAACGTTCCGTAGAGTGATTCAAACTCGTAATGGTGAATTTCCACTTGGAACACTAGTTCTTGCTGTTTGTGGATGGCAAACGCATTATCTATCAAAAGATGGCAAAGATCTTCGACCGATTCCATTCGATTTAGGTTCACTTTCGCCATCTGTTACTCTCGGTGTACTTGGCATACCCGGGTAAAATCTAGATGATCTTGTTTCATATTCAATTTCTTGTTTTTCTTGAAAAGATTAACAGCTTATTTCGGACTTCGTCTCCTAGAACCGAAAGAAGGCGAGATTTGTGTGGTTAATGGTGCTGCTGGTGCAGTCGGGTCAGTTGTTGGTCAACTAGCAAAACGAAAAGTAATCGTTTACAAAGGAAACATTTTGTGAGATATGGATTTTGGTGTGATAGGGTTTGAAAGTTATTGGTTTTGCTGGTTCAAATGATAAATGTAATTGGTTGAAATCGGATCTGAAATTCGATTATGCATTTAATTACAAGGAAATCTCACTTAATGATGCTTTGAAACAAGCAGCACCCAATGGTGTCAATGTCTTTTTCGATAATGTCTGTTGTTCTACAAAGAATTTTGAATTATCAGACAAGAAAAATGTGTGTTTAGGTTGGTGGTCAATTTTTTCAAGAAATGATTACTCAACATATGGCGCAAGGTGGTCGTGTTGCTGTTTGTGGTTCAATTGCTAATTATAACGATACCGAGAAGCAAAAATGTACATATTTTCTTTTCGATTTGTACAACTATTTCTGTGATTTCAGTTCCACAGATTAATATGGATATTTTATTTCGACAACTAACAGTTCGAGGTTTTAATGTCTATCAATTCTATGGTGAATTCAATACAGCTTTCAATGACATGGTTCCATTAGTTCAAAAAGTAACAACACAAGAAAGAAAACAACAATACATTTACTCGAAATTATGAATCATTTAGGGTGAATTAAAATTCAAAGAAACAGTCTTCGATGGCTTCGAAAAAATGCCCGAAGCCTTCATTGGTTTATTCAAAGGTGACAATACGGGCAAAGCTATTGTCAAAACAAGCAACTATCCATAAACTAAATCTCCTTTTTTTTTAAACTATAATACTCAGCTGTTCCTATTTATCCTTGACAACAATAGATCATCTAAACAATATTCAATTTCTATAATAATATCATATGAACTCAACGAAAAAGGTCAATCAAACGCGTTTCGCAGGCAACTGCTTGTAATTGAAACCATCGAGTCTGTTCGTTTGCATCATCAAATTCAACTTTACGAACTCTCTTCGATATTTTCTAATAAAAATGCCATTAGATGTCATTTCTGCTCCTAGATGTGGAAAAGCAAAATGCAGACGCATATAATGCATAAAAAGCAATATGTATGCATGTCTCTGTTTTTTTTTGTTTCTTCCTTCTCGTCATTTTTTTTTCTTCATTCCGTCGTCGAACTACATTGGTATTAATCTCATATGCAAAGTGAACGCCGACGAGAGAAGAGAGAGAGAAAAATACGCCAATGTGACTCACCTTTTCCTCCTCGTCTTCGCGCTGAGTTAAGAAGAGGAGGAGAAAAAAAGAGAGAGTCGACCATTATTTTTTTTTCTTTCTCTTTATTAACATCGGCCGATGTTGATGTCGAGTAAGCACATACACGCAGTCAATACCAATGAAACATCAAATTCATCGTTTTTCTTCTCTCTCTCTCTCTTCGGTTCATATTCAAATGTCTCGAGAAAAACACACGTATACACATTTTTTTCCTCTTCTATTCATAGTCTGAGTCATTGACAGATTTTTCTACTCGATTCCAAACAGATGTTATTTAATCATCGATAAGTTCACGGAGTTCCGCTTTTTCTTCTTCTGAGATTTCGTTTATCAGCCGATCTGAATCACAGAAACTATTGACATAAACAATGACTCAACGCAAAAAAACAATATTTATTCGAATATTTATCGACATATTTTTATTTTTTTTTTGTTTTTCATCGAAGTAAGCAGTCCAGATATATATACACGTAGATATTATTACTGAAAGACAATGGCCCAATCATCGACAGCAGATTATATATTTAAAATCGTACTAACTGGCGATTCCGGTGTGGGCAAATCAAATTTATTATCACGTTTTACACGCAATGAATTTTCACTTGAAAGTCGATCGACAATTGGCGTTGAATTTTCAACGAAAGAAGTGCAAGTCGATGGCAAAACAATTAAAGTTCAAATTTGGGATACAGGTAAACACTAATTTTCCTTCGTGTTTCTTTTTTGCAGCAAAATAATACAACCTTGTTGTTTTTTTGTTTCTCCAGCTGGACAAGAACGTTTTATGGCAATAACAAAAGCCTATTATCGTAATGCTCTAGGTGCTCTTCTTGTTTTCGATATTCTCAAAGCATCAACATTCCAAAATCTTGATCAATGGTACAATGAAGTACGAGCCAATGCAGGCAGTGATTGCTGTATTATTCTCGTTGGTAATAAATCCGATCAACGACATATACGTGCCGTTTTGTACGATGATGCTAAACGTTACGCTGACGCGAGAAATATTCAGTAAATAGAAGACTTGATGTTTTTTTTCTATCGAAAACGAAACGAAATTCACTCTAGATACGTCGAAACATCGGCCCTCGATTCAACAAATGTCGAACAAGCATTTCGAACGTTAATTGCTGATATTTACCGGCATTGGGCAGCGCGAATCGATTCAATGAAAGATGAGACAAATCTCAAAATTCCGTCGAGTCCATCACAAGTTATTAATCCAGCATATTCATCAACAACTAGTTCGACAAATGCGAATTCTTGTTGCGGTAGTTTTACATAGAGAAAAATCATTTTCGATTTTTTTATTCTGTACAGTGTGTTTCCTTGATCCTACAATATTACAATTATCTTTTCTTTCTTTAGTTTTTCTTTTTTTTCATTCTAATTACATAAAAGAGAATCTCGTTTCAATAAAAAAAAAGAAAGAAAGAAAGAAAGACAACAAATACATGATTGAATTCACCTACGAATTTACTGTTTTATATCTTCTAATTATCATTAAAGAAAATAAAGACATCACTTAAGTTGCCTTCGCAGAACGAAAGAAAAAAAAGTTTGTATATTCCTTTTTTCTTTGCATGTTGCTTGGTAAAATATAATGACGAAATACTGGCGTAATGTCATGCAGGTAAACCTGTCTGTATATATAAATATTCACGTTTGAAATGACGATAGCGCATTTTCTCCATATCGTTTAACTGATACAAAAACATGACAACTATGTACGATTTTCGACGACAAATTATTCCCGTTCGAGCACGACCATTCGATGAGTTCGTCATGTCAAATCCTTCGGAAGTCGTAGATATCGATGTTAATACGAGTATTGCTTCGTCTACGTCACGAAGACAAACGGTGTATGGTTCTGTATCTTTATGTCCTCAAGAACCATATGGATATCAGTCACAGTTCTATCAACAGCTGGAACTTATCGACAATCTTGACAAAATTGCTCAAATAAAAAAAACTATTGAATCGTGATTTTTTTTTAAAAACATATATGTAATTTCATAGTTATTTCCCAAGAGAAAAACATCATGAGTCATTTCTTTTACCGAGCGATTCAACTAACTAATCGATAGATTTATTTTAAATTAATAAAAAAAGAAGATTGTCTCAATTAATTTATTGTTCCATAATTTTGTTGATTGATAAAACGTTGTTTTTTCTGCTGAAAAAATTTTCGAATACGTCGTTCAAACGTTTGACTTGGCAATTCGACGAGAACTACGACAAATACGGACGCAATCAATGTAAAAAAACATTGAGAAATAAATGTACTAAATATAAGACTTGTTTGATAATGAATTGTTGATAAACGATTGTATGTATCTGTCAGAATGATTGTCGTATGAATTAAATAAGCTGCGTAACTTAAACGAGCAAATATGATCCAAATCGACGATGAAAGTATTCGATGAACAATTCCAGCTTGTTCAATTGAACAAAGTAGAACTAACCAGCCGATTGCTAGCGACCATAATTGACGTGATAATATTTGATAGATAATTTGTAGACTTCGAGGAAATAATTGAGAATACAAGGGAAAATAGAAGCAAATGAAAATGATGACCAATGAAAGAATTGTAAAGAAACTAATTCGAATCCATGATAATCTTGAACGATAATATTCAAGAATTAATTTTGTTAACATACCAATTAAAAATGGTCCCATACGACACCATGGTTTAATATAGATTTTTTCGAAAAAATCCATTGATACATCTCCATTGATTGTCATACCATTTTCAATGCCTGGATTCAGGCTTATTATACAAATCAAAGTAATTATATTAATAAAAATAAGAAGACAAATAAGAAAATAAGTCAATCGACGACGATTGAAAATAAATGGTATGAGTAGAATAGGTGCGAGAAGATGGAATTGAAAATCATTGGCTAAATACCACGTTACTGGTAAACATGATTGTGTTGATTCAATGAAATTATTAAGAAAGAATATTGTTGTCCACCACTGATGTCGACATGATGGTGTTTCGAAACCATTTGCTGTCGGATAGATGGGACCAGTGCCCATTAATGGTGTTAAATAGATGCTTATTAAAAGAATAAATATTAATGTTGGTAGTAAACGAACATATCGATGAAGATAATAGATAAATAGATGATGAATTCGAAATTCAGTTTGACTTTTAAATGTATTTAAAAATACATAGACAGCAAGAAAACCACTAATAAAAAAGAATGTATCGACACCAAATACAGCTCCAGTAATTAATTGTGTAGCAAACGAATTTTTAAGATTATCGAAAACATGTACAATATTATCTGCTATCGTCAATTGAAATACAAATGAATGACCAAAAATAATCCAGAACAATGATAGAACACGAATCCCATTTAAAAATGAATAAGTTGTATGTGTTCGATGGAATGAGAAGATTTTTTTGATATTTGTCAATGCTGAATATTCATGGAGACATGGAAGAAAATTTGCTAGACAAACGAATAGACTTAGAAGAAGAATCAGAATCAACGTTAAGATTGCTCCAATAGTAAAATGTTGCCGTTCGGATGGACATTGAACGTAGAAAGATTTCGAATGAAAATCATGTGAATGACATGAATCAGGCAAACAAATGCCCATGATTAACGCTGGTTTGGGTGGAAAAATTGGATCATCATCATCCATATTTTCATTTGATATTGTACAGTATTTTGTTGAATAAGGTTGACGAACATATGTTTGATTATTAATAAGATACAATGGATGAAGACATTCGTCGTACGAACCGAACCATAGATGTGAACCTTCGAGAATACCTGCCGGCGGTTTTAAACCCCATGAATCGATGATTTTCAAAGCCCATTTATCTTTCAGTTCGATTCCATTGACTAAATTCAATAGATCTTTTCGACATATCGTATTATTGATAGTAAATGGTAGTAAAGATCCTGGTGTAAATGATTCTATCGTTGACAATGAATCAGAATTTCTTACACGTGCTTGTAATAATTCAAATGCATGATGAAAACTTGAACTGCGTGGTAAAATCCATGATTCATTTGATGATGACGAAAAAATGAAACAAAAGAATAAGACTAATCGAAAGACTATCGCACGATGCATTACGAATGAACGAATAATTCGAGGTGCGCTTATATATGTATATATATACGTATTGTCGAGGTCACGCACTTTTCGAACGTATAGTTTATCTCAACTGTTTTGTTTATCTTTGTTTTGTACATTTCGAAATTCAGATATCAAAAATTAATTTATGTTTATTTTCAATAATTTATCTCGAAAATGAAACAGATTGAAATTTAATGATGCTAAACATTTACTAATAGAAATCGAATGTGTCGTATTTGAGTTGGTTGGCAACAGCTGTTTATATTACTTATGTTCATTTCTGCATAGTTGATTGCGCATCAGTACTTAGAAATTTTTTTTTTCTTTTTTTCTTTACATTTAATTGTCAATGCATTCAATACGTCTGTTATAAGAACGATTTCTTGTAAGTATGGTGATTGTCGTTGTCGTCAACATACCTTATCATTCAAAAAAGAAGAAGAAAATGCTTGATTGAGTGATTCAAGATGGATGAAGAAAAAGAGAGAATAGAAACATACAAGTTAATTTCGACGAGTGATCAGCTGTCGACCATTCCCGAGACAGATCGGATCTCTCCTTTTCTTTTTCTTCTTCTTCTCTTTTTATTTCTCTATTCTCTCATTTTGCTCATTATATCAAGTGAATATTTGATGTGAACGCGTGCCGAGTAAAAGTCTTCTATGCATAAGCACGATTTATCACTAATCGATCGAACGACAAATGACAGAAGTAAAAGTAATGAAGTATATATTTAATAATCATTTCTCTTTACATTCAAAGTAAGTTCATATTCGTTCATGAGTTACCCGTTTAGCAACGGACTTTTGTCGAGATTTGCAAGATATTCAGAAGCTCGTCACTAACGGGTCTCGAATGAATGAATGAATCACGGAAGATTTGATTTTATTTTATTTTTTTTAACGTTTAAAAAGTTTTTTTTCTATCAGAAAAAATGGGGTTTCAATAAAAATAACAAAAAATATTGCAATGAAATAACTAACAAATATATGTACAATAAAATTATTCACAACTAAATATCCTTGATAGTAGAATGGTATACGTTGATTGAAATTCATAAGATAAATGATTGATAAATGTATTAAATAAGTTGCATAATTAAGTTTAGAAAACGGTAACCAAATAGGCCATGAGAGAATCTGTTTGACAAGTCCATTTCGATTATTCATACAGAGAAATATTAACCAACCGATAGTTAATGACCAACATGTTCGTGATAATGAATTATAAAGAACAAAATATGTTTGACTAACACCATGAGGTAGAATATTATCTGGATAGATAACAAATATACAAGCTAATGCATTGAGAAATGTAAGAGTATTACAAATAATAACAGTTGACTTTTTCAAACGATACGAACGACCTGTATTAATAAAGAAAAAACCAGTTAAAACACCGACGAAATATGCTGATATTCGACACCATGGTGCAACATAGATCGTATTGAAAAATGTTCGACTACCCTGAGAATACGAAGAAAAATTTATTATTTCGATAATAATTCAAAAAAAGCAACTTACTGGAGTTGTTGCACCACCTAGAATACCTGTCTGTAAATCTGGATAGTAGAGTAAGAGTCCAGCAATTGAACCGATACTAACCAAAATAAGAAGAACTGTGAGAATAAAAGCAATCGGTTTGCGTTTTAAAACAAATGGTATTAAACATAAAGGTGCAATCCAATGAAATTGCATATCATTCTGAAGATACCATGATACTGGTAGACAAAGATAATCGGATTTATAGAGATTTCCGATGTAAAGAATCGATGTCCACCAATATTGATTTCGACATTGTGGCGCTTCGAAACCATTTTGAGATGGAAAAACCGGTCCTGAACCGAAATATGGAGTTAAATTAATACTAATGGCGATAACAATGAGATATGTTGGTGTTAATCGAATATATCGATGAACATAATAGAGGAACATCGTACGAGCGGATAGACAACGTTCTTTATCGAAATGACGAACAAAAAGAACAGTCGTTAGAAAGCCACTGAGAACAAAAAATGTATCGACACTAAATTCGGCACTTTGAATCAATTCCATGGCAGCATTGTGTGTCCAACTGAGAACTTCAAGTGGATTTTGTGCATAAACCAGACCAAACAACAATGAATGACCGATAATAACCCAAAATAGAGATAGAACACGCATGCCGTGTATGAATGGAAATGATTCATTGTCGACTTTTTGTTTCATTGTAAATATTCGACATAATGTTCTCCAAGCAGAAAATTCAGCTAAAAATGTTTTTGCTGGTGAAACGGATTCCGAGGGAAAACGTGATGTGTCTTTCTCATCATCGTTTATCAATATAAATGATGTATCATTCGATTTCATATAACGTTTGATAACAGGTAATCGATCAACAATTGTTCCAACGAGAACAATCGAACAGAGAATTGAAAGAATAACAATAGTTATTATGGCACCAATTGTGAGATTTTCTTGTCCATTGGCTGGATCGGTTGAACAAACAAGTTGATCAGCTGTAAGATTTGTTTTTTCAAAAATTCTGTGTAACAATGAAATAACATCCGAATGATTGCATGATGTAGGTACGCATAATCCAAGAACAAGACTAGCTCCTCCGAAGAGCTGCTGTGATGAAGCTGTTCCATAATTTAAAGTACCTAAACAGACAAAAAAATATATTATCTTCAATCTTTTCTTTTCAACGAACAATATTGTGTTTGAACGGGTTGAGATAAAAATGTTTTATTCGCTGATAAATAGTACGGTTTAAGACATTCATCATAATCTCCAACCCAATAAGTATTTCCTTTTAATATACCCGATGGTAATGGTTTAGCCCAAGCATCGATTGTTTTCATAGCCCACATTTCACGTCTCTCCAAACTCTCAAGAATCAAACCAAAATCTTGTTCACATTGTGCTATTTCAGCATTGAATTCTTGTAAACGAGATGTTAACAATTTTTCTTGTGTTACACTCAACGATAAGAATTCATCGATATGATCAACGAAATTCGTTTGTTGATATTGTCGAAGATATTGCAAAGCAGTATCATAACGTAATGGAATTTCTCGTTGAGAGATTACATTTGAAATGAAAAAAATAAAGAATAAAATCCGAAACATTGTTTTAAATTAATCTATTGCAAATAATAACTTGTTAATTCATGATTCAGTTTACTAATATACCACGCAATCTTATCTAAGAATTTTGATAAAAAATGGTGGTGTCATGATTTGCGAAACGCGTACTTTGTCTTTTCAAGAGCAAATTAAACTTCATGTACGCGTAAAAGACACGATAGAACTTTTGTTACAAAACAACAAACGAAAACAAATGAGTAATATTGATATAATAACTCATATGAACTGAGAAACGTTCTTTTGCTACATGATGACAAAAAAAACAAAATGAATAGAATCATTTCTATTTAAGGATGTTTATTTATTTCAATCAAAACTCGACATTAATTTTGTTTCGTGTCTTCGTTCAACACTCATAGTTCCTTCTTGTTTTAATCGATAAGCAAAAAGAAATGTTGAAAATAATCCAACGAATTTAATTAAATAATTTAAAATCAATGTTGTTATTTCTTCTTCGAATGATAATGATGATGCAAGAAACGATCGTTCGACTAATGATGGTGTTGAGAGACCATTCCGTTGTTGAGTTAAAATTAGATTTACAATCAAACGAATCGTTAATAGAAGAAATAGAATGAAAGTAAACAAATTCAATCGATTTGCACGATTGGATTTTCTGAGAAGAAGAATTATATTTGCCAATGAAAACAAGCCAATAAATACGTTGAAACCTATGCCAAATACAATCGGATACCAAAGTGATATCGATTCATCGACATTAATTGTAACTGGCGTTCGATCAACGCGTGATATACGAATGTGAAATAGAAATTGTTTGAAATCAGATAGAGCAAAAAAGAAGATGAGAAAGTAAAATATGGCTAGAAAAATGAGAATTATTGACGATGTCATTCCAACGAGGAATAGAAAGAAAAAGAACGACCTGTAAGAACGTTATTAATATTTTTCTTTTTCCATGAACTAGAGGAAAAGCCGTAGTTTATTTCTTCTTCGTCAGATTTTCTTTTCTTCACAGACGCCTTCGAGTAGAATGGAGAGAAAAAAAAACGTGAAGCGGAAATACGACGATGAGAAAGAGAAGGTTTCTTTTGTTATGCAGAAGTAACAGAACAAAAATTATATCTCGTAATGATATAAATATTTAATAAATTTAAATCAATTCGTTCAGCCTGACTGAAGTGCTTTCAATTATTATTCGACTTTTTCTTTTAAATGCAATTAAATATCTTCACAGGAGAGAATGAATGAAATTTATACGTATGTTCCCTATTGTGATCAAGTATGTTGAAGTCGTTTTCATTTTTGCTAATAACTGGTTACTAACGAATCACATCGATGGCGATGAAGAAGAAAAATGCTCATTTTAACATTACAACACCTCGTCAAATGAAAACAGTTAAGTTCGATGGATTGACGTTTTCTTTTTCTTTTTTTTTTAAATTCTCGTTTTTCTCTCTGGCTCTCTCTCTCTCTCTCTCGTTATTTTTTTGATTCTGTTTGTTATGAAAGAATAAACATACTTCAAATTGGTTGCCACCATTTGATCTAATAGTTTTTGCTGATTGTGAAGAAAAGAAAAATATGAAATTGGAAAATATCGATCTAACGAAATTACAATTAAGTGATCTGCCTAAATTCGACAAATGCCCTTGTGAATTATGTGATGACGGATGTTTTGATCGAGCTGGTGGCGAACATTTTCCCGAATGTCAACGAAAGAAAACTGCGACAAAAAAGGTTTCATCGAAATTTCGATGTCCATTATCGCATTACAAAGCAACATTTCAACCGATTACAGGCTTATCCGGTGGACCAGCTGATCATCGACGGCAACCATGTCCACCACCACCTGACAATGAAATTCCTATTGCATTTAAACATTTACCAATGACAAAAGTTAGTTCAACACACGAACATTTCCCTCCACCACCAGCTGATAGCTTAAAAAGAACTTCATCAATCTCGGCAAAAGCAGTAATAAATTGTTTTTTTTTTCGCATGAAATGATTCGTAACATTATTTGTTCTCTCATGGATTAGACCGATAGTGTTCTCACACAACGTACTGTTCCAATGGAAACTCAAACACAATATAAACGTGAATATACTGAAAAACTTGTGAATCCTGTTACACTTCGTTCATTAGAAATTCCTTCGAAAGAATCGAAGTACGAGAGAAAATATTCCGTTTGAATTTTATCGATAAATCTTCTCATTGTTTTTATTATTTAGTTTTCAGTTAACAGAACCACTTGCGCCCTTATCCTCTCAAACAACAGCTCGTACACATTTTCAAGCTTGGCAAGGAACACCTTCCCACCCCTATTCCGAAATGCCAGCAGTCGTAGGTAATATTCATTTTCATACACTTGAAAAACAAAGACAAACGAAACGTCATTTATTTTTCTTTTCTCTTTGGTAATTTATACCAAACGAAAACGTCGTTTCGTTTTGCTTAAATAAATATAAAAGAGAAGAAAAAAAGAAAGTTTATTTATTTAACGTCTTAAAAATACAATGTTTTAGGACATGTTCTCTTTCCTGGAACGGGCAGAAACTTTAGCACATCAACGGGTAGTACGTTCAAGCCATTTCCGAAGACAACAGTGACGAAACCAATTGCACGAATGGAAAATCGAGAAACACTTCCATTAAAAGGAACAATGAGTTTAATAACAAACTATCGAGAAGCTTTCGTTCCATTAAAACCAACTTCGGCACAAATAACGAAAAAAAAGAATGTAAACGAAGACAAAGTCTATACACGTCGACCGATGAATGCAATATCACAAACAAGTATGGACTTTCCTGCGTATCCATATCATCGACCACCATCACCGGCTAATCTCGAACCATTTGTCTCACAGATAACAATCGGTGATACCGATTCACCATTCAATCAGTTCGTTGTTTGCATTTTTCTCTGATTGTTATTCGTTGTTCATCTTAGAAAAACTCAATATCGTTCAGATTTCGAAGGTATTGACACTAGTCGATATCATCGTCCTCCACCGGCTCAATTTCGCGGAGAAAACAAACCTTACATAGTTCCCTATGAAAAAATGGAAACAACGACTGTTACACATGTAAAAATCCAATTTTCTTATTCAAAATAAAATCATATTTTCCTCTGACAATTTAGCGAGACTTTCAACCGTTAGACATCGCGAATATTCCACGTATTCGTATGGTACCTATTCAAGCAACATTAACAACGAAAGATAAACAAGTTCCTATGGAAACAGTGACCATGTCTCAATCGCATTATCAACCGTATGAACCAACAAAAATCAAACGACAATATGGTGATCCAATACCACAGATTTATGTTGCGCCGACAGCCAAATTTCAAGGTTCGACTACGCATGCTGATACATATCAAGGACGGTCAGGTCCACCAGCTCGCGCCTATGTGCCTGAAATACGAACACTTAAACAAACAGGCGAACATGATCTTAAAACAAACTATCGTGTTGATTATCATCCGCATGGTTTCACTTTATGTGCAGCAAAAGCTTACGCTATAGCACAGAAAAAACAACAATCTACTCAACCGATTGCTGCTCAATAAAAATAATATACTGACAAATTTTTTTTTCTTTTTACGAAAATATTATTTCGAGCTTCTGATTCTAATCTTTTAAATAGCTTTCTAAATGATTAAATGCTCTGGAAAAGTTAATTCAATTATCAAGTATCCAATGACGAGAATTTTCGCACAGCTTAGAATAAATAGTTTCCTTTAGGAAAAAAAATCTAAGTCAATCATTTCAGCTGTAGTTTAAAAGGATAGTTGGTAAAATCTCATGAACAATCAAACAAGATATTCCGAACGTTTGCATTCAATAACTTTGACATTGTCTACGATCATTTGTTCAACTGGTTTATTCTTTGGTGGTCTATTAATCTTTGTTGTTATCATTAACAAACGTTTTCATACAATTGCAAATTTACTAACATGTAACAGCAGTTTATGTACAATGTTCTATTTGATAGGTATTCTAATTCAAAATGTGTACGGTCTTCTTGATGATTGGTTATATTATCAACCAGCTTGTGTATTTCGTGCATATTTTCAAATGATGTGCTGTCCTCTCGTAACATTTTTATATCTAATACAAGCTATCAGTCGATTGTTTTTTACTGTATTTTATGCACGTAAAAATCTTCATACTTTTCGTATTCATCATTTTATGATCATTCTTAATTGGTGTATAAGCATCGTGGTTTCATGTATAGGATATTTACTCGATAATCATGCTGCTATATTAGTACTTAACTGTCGATATTGTCTAGTAACACCCGAGGCATTTAAATCATCAATATTTGGTATTATTGTAGCATTTTTAATTCCATACAGTCTGATTATTGTGATATATACAATTATTTTTATTTATGTACGTCAATCAAAACGTCGTATCAATCCACAGAGTATGTCTTATACTAACAATAAGACGAATATTGTGTCACCAAATTAGAAATATGAATTAAGACTAATGAAAATTACAACAACACTTTGGGCATTTTTTGCAATTGCTGGTTTACCCTGTTTTCTGCTTATATTATGGCCGGTTTTATTCAAACCTTCGGCATCATATCAATTCTATTTACTTAGTGTTAATTTAATGACAATTAGTTCTTCAGCTATGAATACAATTACGTTGTTTATTTCCACAGATATTCGAAAATATCTATTTAATTTAATCATTCATTAAATTTAACAAAACATGTCAAGTATACAATAAAGACATCAGCGTTTGACGCACAACCTATACTAATTTAATAATTAGTATCGTTATTATGAAATTGTGCCTATTTCTTTAAACTATATATACAGTAGAGTGCAAAAAAAAATTGCCGTTTCATACATGAGATTTTTCAATCATTATCTTCTGAATACAGCGACAGATTCTTCTCAGTAGCCACGTATACAGTAGGGAATATAGTGTGTCAGAAATTTTTCTTAAAGCATAATTATAT
>ERZ781399.2783-NODE-2783-length-13925-cov-3.880534_pt1 | contig 13925 bp, 20 predicted proteins | sample MGYA00511014_ERZ781399 | MGnify/ENA primary metagenome ERZ781399 (study PRJEB29847, sample SAMN06458254) | wastewater metagenome | isolation source: Wastewater bioreactor | place: South Africa: Cape Town | study: EMG produced TPA metagenomics assembly of the...
GAATTCGACGGCACTCGGGGATTTTCAATATCATTTTCGAATCGAACATGATTCATCGAGTCTATCGACTTTCGAACAAGAATACAATTCAATCGTGCCCGCTGCACTTCAAATCGATCGACAATCGCTCTTTGGCTACGTCAATTTTCGACAGAAACGCGATGCTAATATAAAACGTGGTTATTTTCAAAAATCTTTCGTTATCCTATCGAAATATCCTTTCATCTCCTTGTTTCTTATTCTCGTCGAGCAATTAGCCAAGATTTTCTTTCAATCAGGTCTTTCCAGTCTCGAATCGTGCTGTCAACTAATGGACTCTCAATGGCCCGAGCCAACACCAGGCAAAACATTACTCTTGCCATTACTCGACAATGTTCTTCAAGTTCGAATACCGACACACGGTGATAAACCGTTTTCACCATCGGATCTCGTTCAATTTCGTTCGATATTCAGCGAACCGATGACCAATCAAACGTTTAAATTTCCCATCGATGATGACACCGAATTCGAGCCCGATGACGGCAGTTCAACGACGGAAATAGCATCGAAATCCGAACAAATCCTACCACGACTCATTCCATTTGTTTACGATGTTAATACTTATCAATCATTAGCTTGCGTTCTCACGCATATTCAACTTCTTTGGGAATTAATTCTACTCAATCAACCGATTGCTGTCGTTGGAAATTTTCCTACGAAATGCTCACAAACTGTTCAAGCGCTTAGTAATACTCGTTGTTGAAGTTTTTCTTCGATCGTTCGATTTCTGTTCTTTTTTTTCTAGTTCATATTATTTGGCCACTGAAATACGCGTCAGATTATCGTCCATTTTTCACCATACATAACAGTGAATTTCATCAGATAACATTTAAATCTTCATCGTCGAAGATGATCATCGGTGTTACCAATCCGTTCTTTGCCAAACTACTTCATCAATGGCCGCATCTGATTCGTATCGATGATGGCGAACAGCAGAAACTCAAAAGTAGTTTTCTTCTCGTTGAACACGACGATGAAAATCTGTCGGTCAATGAACTCGATGATGACGTCGAATATTCATCATCACCGTCCAGTCAAATACGTAAAACGATCCTATCCAATTCGAAACCATTTAAACCTCTGTCTCAATCGAATTCCAAATCATCACACTTAACATTCGATATGAAAGCAGGTCTCTATACAAAATATAAGCCTTATCTTCAACGCGATAAAATCATTCTCAAAAAACTCCAATCAACCAATGCACAACAACGGCCAGATACCGTGCAAAATGCTTATTTACGACGATTTTTTCTCGAATTAACACAAAGTTTTATCATTCCATTGGAACGTTATTTTGCCAGTCTTCTACCATTGAGAAAATACTATACAGCCCATCATGCACCACCGAAAATTCGAGATTTCGATAAAGATGAATTTTTAAAAACAATAGATCAGTACGGTCCTCAATTGACATCGGGCTTGAAAGGCGATTGGAAAGAATTGTACAAACATTTTCTCTCGACACCAAATTTTACTTCATGGCTATTAAATCGACGGCAAGAAGCCAATGCTAAAATCTATTCATTATATCTCGAAACAATCGCCAATTGTCATTTCGAACATGATTTACATATATCAAAACTAACTGAAGTTGAATTAATCGATTTAGTTATGAAATTTCAAGATTTAATTAAACGTTTAGAAAATTCACATGATGAATTATTATTAACACTTGATCAAACAATAAAAAATGATTTTTGCGAAAAACTTCGCACACGAATGAATATTCTTATTAACGAAAAACTTTCAGATGATATGAAATCAATATTTATCAACAAATCCATTCGAACATCTTCTTAATTTCATTCGTTCGTTTGTTTGTTTGTTTTCTTTTTTTTGTCTGTAAATAAAAAAATACTCAGTCTTTCTATTTGTTAATTCCAATGCTCAAAGAGAAAAAAAATTCAAATTTATTTTGTTTCTTAGATGTCGACTATGATGAATTTATCATGATTAGTTGTCAGATAAATCAATATAATAAACATTCCGATATTCACGTATCCAATGAATGTATTATTCCAACATGTGAAGAACTCAACTATGAAACAAGTCAAGTACAATGTCCGCATCGATACGAACAGCCAACAACTGAGAAATGTCAGAAAACATTCAAAAACATCATGGCATTAAATGTACATTTGCAAATGTATCACAAAGAAACGGGCATTCTAACGGTTTGAATTCATTGAGATTGACGTGCATAGGAAAAACATTTGTTTTTGTTTTAGGCATCGAATAAATACACATCACGTATAGGACGATATCATTGTCCGATGGATAATTGTACATTTGCTTGTCAATGCAAGACGAATTCCACTCAATCGTTGTCGTTTTCTAATTTTAATGCTGTTCGATTGGTTCGTTTGCGAAGAATTTCACTGAAGAAAAATTGAATAATGTTTTTGTTTTCTTAGCATTATCTTCGGCAGCACGGTTTGAAAAAGGAACACTGTTCGAAATGTTCGAAATCATTCGGTCTTCATCAAGATCTTATTGCCCATGAGAAAATGTGAGTTGCATTTGATTCGTTTCTGTTTTTATTTTTATTTTGTTGAATTTAGTTGTGGAATTACATGTCCATATTCTTGCTCAAATTGTGATCAACAAATTCAAAATCGAACCAGTCTAAGACGACATCAGTTTAAATATCATCCAATGATATCCAATCAACCTCAAATTGTTCTCAAGTAATGAGAAGAATTGACTTTTGTTTCAACAAATCCATCTGTGATTTTCAGCTCATCAGTAAAATCAAATAACGAACGTCGAAAACGGCCCAGTCGTCGTCGACCATTACCACCAGATCAAATTGAACTCTCTCGACAGAATCATTCATCTCATCAATTGGTTACAATCAATCCACTAGCTTTACAATTATTAAAAAACTTTAATCATGAAACAAATTTATCTTCATCGACGACAACAGCAGAAGCATTCAATGATTCTTTGATTCTCTCTCAATCAGATAGTGATAAGGCAACTCAAACATATACACGAGTCTCTGTGGGCACCGAATGTTGTTCATTGACAAGTTTCGATCAGAATCTTCTGCCAAAGAAAACCACCGAACAAAAATCTAGTCAAACACAAAGTCGAATACGATTGTACAAGAATCGGACACGAAACACAACGATAACAAAGAAAAGTACGATGACAACAACTGAAGAGCCTATTTATCCAATGTCGACAAATGTTTTCAATGTCTCAACAATGACACAATGTGAACCATTGATATCATCACCTCCAACACATTCAGATATGTCAATTCAAACTGTTGGAACGATTTCGAATCTACTCGATTATTCGACATTTGCGTCGGAAACCAATCATAGTGTCGTTGTTCAAACACTGCCTATTTCAATGACATCAACACAAATGCAAACAACCACTGAGTATCCATTCGAACAACCGATAAATCAATATCAAAATAATAATAATAACAACACGAATTATCTTTTACCGTATCAAGAATCTGTAGGCACATCATGCGTATTCGATGAATTTCTACTCGATGATCTATCGAAAAATGATTCGTCATCATCGGTTCTATTCGATTTCGATGCCATGGATCTACTTGATTTAATCGATAGTGGAACACAAACAAATCCATTGATAACATCACATGAAACTCAAACGATGACTAACTGGGATTCGATGTTGTTAAATGAAGATGAGTGGATTCAAACAATGATGAATAATTAAAAATAGTGTCTTTTTTTCCTTGTTCTGATTCTGTCTCTTTGTTGTTTTTAATCTCTTACTTTCGTTTAGAAAATATATACATATATTTCTAATGTAGATTAGTAAAAAAAGAAAAAGGAAGAAATGATCATTGTAAAATTGATAGCAAAAGATTCGAATTATCCGAATTTGCAAATGAATTCAACAGGATTGATAATCGGAAGAAATCAAGAAACGAAAATAAAAGAAACACGATGTGCAAAAGAGCAAGGTGTGTGTGTGTATCTGAGATAGATGAAATATTGTTTTGTATCTAGTTTCGATTCAGATTGACAATGATCAAGTATTTATTGAACAATTAGGTGCAAATACGTCATTTGTTAATTCAGCACCTTTGAAAATAAATGAAAAACAAATGTTAAACGATGGTGGTGCAATATCTTTGTTAGACAATGAATTTATTTATGTAGTAGAAATTAAATCAACATTGAAAAGGCGAAATACGGATAGTGATGATGGCGAAGAAATAGTCGAGAAAAAACAAAAAACTGTCACTCAGGATGATGATGATGAAGAAGAAGAAGAAGACGAAGAGCGTTTAGCTTGGGTTCGAGAACAATTAAACGCTTTACAATCATCATCAACAACAACGACAATCTCTAAAGAAGTTAATCCAACAACCGAAGATCGATGGGAAACACCAGATGACGGTCTCGAAGTGTTTACTTCCAAAGGTGTTACAAGTCGCGATAAAGTCAGTTATAACTCTCTGTTTATCCGTTATTTTCAATATCCTTCTCATCGGCAGATCGCAGGTTTCGATATGGATGGTACAATCATTCTAACAAAATCCGGTAAAGTCTATCCAGTTGATGATAACGATTGGCGTATTGCATTTGATACATGTTTTAAAAAGCTCAAACAATTACATGCAGATAATTTTAAAATTGTTCTATTTACGAATCAACGTGGCTTGATGAAAGTTAAATCGACAGATAGTTTCAGAAAAAAGATTCAATTTATTCAACAAAAATTAAATATTCCTCTTCAAGTAAAAAGAAAAACAAACTTTTTTTTTGATTGATAGCAAATAACGAGTGCAGGTCTTTGTTGCAATACATCCTGGTCAATATCGAAAACATGTATTGGCTCTTGGACACTTCTACAATCGAAAGTAATTGATTTAATTTATGTAAATCAATTCTCATCGAAAGTTTAGTATAACGATGGAATTCAAATCGATAAATCGAAATCATTCTATGTTGGCGGTAAATTGGTGACAAATTGAAAGTTATTTGTGAAAGAAATCTTATTATTTCTAGATGCAGCTGGTCGACCTGATAAATGGCGAGCCAAAGCAAAGAAAGATCACTCATGTGCTGATCGTCTATTTGCAATCAATCTTAGTCTACGATTTTTTACACCGGAAGAATACTTTCTCGGTTTGAGTAAAGCGAATTATGAGATGCCGAAATTCAATCCGACAGCTCTTCGATCGATACAAGAATCGACATCATTGAATTTGCCAGCGGAGAAAATCGAGATGATTGTAATGTGTGGCCTTCCGGCTTGTGAGTTCAAACGAACGATTTTCTTTTGAGAACAAAGGTAAAAATATCTATTTTGTAGCAGGAAAAAGTTGGTTTGCAAAAAGATATATTGTTCCACATCAATACGAATATGTCAATCGAGTATGAGAAAACTCGCAACTTTTTCATGTTCACTAATTTCTTTCTTCTCAAAGGACGAACTTGGTACTTGGCAGAAGTGTGTTAAAATTGCTGAAACTAAACTTAATAATAATCAGAATGTTGTCATTGATAATACAAATCTTGATATTGAATCTCGGCAAAGGTACGATTCATTGTTTCAACTCAATGAATTATTTTTCTTTTCTTCAGATACATTGAACTCGCTAAAAAACTGCAAATTTCTTGTCGATGTTTTCTTATGAATGTCTCTCTTGATCATGCTAAACATAACAATCTTGTAAAATTCATCTCTTTCAAAAGTTTAGATCTCTTTTTTTTTTGTTCTGTATTTAGTTTCGACAAATTCTCGGTACTGATCAAGCTCATAAAGACGTCAATGATATCGTTCTAATGTCTTCTCAAAAACGTTTCGTTCAGCCAACACTTAACGAAGGTTTTTCACAAATTCTTCCTCTTAATTTTCAACCAAAATTCGACTCATCTCGACACGAACAATTGTATTATCAATATCTTCTCGATAAATAATCAACAAATAAATAAAATCTAAAAATCATCAAAAGTTTATTAACTGTATAATGCAAACTGAAAAACTTCATTTCATTCTTGTTGATTATGTTGATTCATCAATGAACGTTTGACCTCCAATTCGTTATTCTCTTTTTCGACAGCTGCTGATATATCCAATGTTGTCTTCGTTGACATATGTGGCAACACTTTCGGACACTCGATTTCACCGGTTGAGATTTGTTTCATTTTCCATAAAAGATCATAGGCAATTTCATCGCTAACAACTGAATCATGTTTATACGCTGGATGTGTGGTGACAACGTGCCGCATCCAAGCTGCATTCGTCATTAGCATTCCTGATGCTCGTTTGCTGATTAAATTTAAATATTGATTTATTGTACAACGTGTATCGGCATCGATTTCGATGTTTGATAGATAATCTTGAATGATTCGTAGGAGACCGACGAATTCGCTCTGAATGAAAGAAAAACAAACACGTTCGAATTGAATTACGAATACTGATAAATTACCGATCCATTGATGATTTCATTGATCGTCATAAGACGATGTTCAGATTCGCTTTCAGAGTTTGCTACTGATCCCGTTGAGAATGAATCAGGTGTTTGTGCTACGAAAAGAAAACACTTGAACGGTTTTTTTTTATCATTGCGCCGATTTCTCATTACTTGTCGAAAGTTTCTTTCTAAAATGAAATTTTTGATGTCGAATTGCATCTCGTTGTTGAGCTGCTTGCATATTTTCATCGACATTCGAAATTGGAATAAGTAGATTTAAATTGTACGTCATTATCGCACGTGTTAATAGCACAACGAATGTCACTATGGCTGCATTTTCGAAATCAGTCATTTGTAACTAATCAATTTTAAGGATAGGAAAAACTTTGAAAACAAAGGAAATGATTACTTCAGTTGGTCGAAATTCGACACGCCAGCCGATGTTACTCTTAACTGGCGGTGGTTTGAAACGCATTGATTGCCAATTTGTTGAATTGATATTCTTTTATTTGAAAAAGAAAATTGAATTGAAAAACAAAAAACACGAATTTTACTTCGAAATGATCGGTATCTTGCGTATCATCGAGATGCAATGTCTCTTCGAAGAGATGTGCAACATGCTGCGCTAAGATATGATCAATACCTATGAAAATGAATTTTTGATTTAACAAAAAACAAAAGTCGATGATAGTTTCTACCGTTGTCCGTTAGTTTTTGGAACGCATCCGCATCTTGAACAACTTCGATATCGTTGTAAATAGCGCTTTCAGGTGAAATATAACAGTCTACACTGGAATAACGAGATTTATGTAAACGATAACGTTCGTTTTTTAACGGCTAAACGATACAATCGTAGAATTAATTTTCGAAACAAAAATTTTACTTCGAGTCCTCGTTCTTCAGCCGTACGATCATCAACCATTCCGCAGATAACATTCCATCGACAATCGATATCAGCTAAATATCCACGCCAAATAGGTGCTGCAGCACTCAATGCCAACTTAAAACGAACAACACACGATTTCACAGAAGAAATACGAAATTTACAATTACGATGATCGGTGTGACTGGCGTCAATTGATCGTAGAGAAAACGTGCTTCATCAATTGATTGAGCTTGAAAAGTGACTTGTAAGCAACTGCAACCCATTCCAAAGCCCATAGCATCGACATAGATATGATCTTCCATCGATGCACTATTATCAGCATCACCATATGCTGACAAATCTTCGACAAACGGACGAGGAGTATTTTTATCAATAAAAACTAATAAAAGAAAAACGATAAAAGATAATCATTGAAAGTCAATGACGTACTTGGTATGTAATGAGCAACTTTTTCTCGACGTCGCATGCGAATATTTCTTGTTAATGTTCTACAAAAAAAATCGAAAATATGCGATGAAATATTTCGGTTGAATTTAAGAAAAAAACAATCAATCATACTTGAAACGAGGATGATCCGGAAAGATGACTTCATCGGGAAAGAATAATGAAGCCGATGCTGATGTGCTCGGTGTTGGTTTATACGAAGGCCAAGTAAAATCAGGACATCCACTTCTGTTAAAATCAATATCAAAAAATTTTCTTTCTTGCTCGACTCAATTGAAATATGTCTACCGTGGGAAATTTGTAGTACTTAGAACATATTCGTCTTTGCCAAGTAATTCCTGACCTTGTTGTCGACTAATATAAAATCATAATTCTCTCAAATTTTGATTTTTCTTTCTCTCTCTCTCTCTACCGTAATCGCATATTTGCCTCAACCATATTGAAATGTCCAGGTAGATGTCCGTAAGGTTGACCAGGTGTGCCTTCGATCATATAATCCTTGGAGACAAAATTATTTAATTTTTTAAACGGAAAAATTCATTTTTACTGCATATTCTGGTCGCCATAATGATGTGCATTCTCTAGATCAATCCAAAGAATATTCTTTGGAAAAAAAGAAACTTAAAAGTATATTTTTTTTCTTTACTCAGGGTTATTATGTTCGGGTTCTTCAAGAATTGGTAAGAGTTCATGTGCTTTGAGAAGAAGTTGAACTTTCTTCTTTTCATGATCAAATCGAACTATGATAAATTCTACCTGAAAGAAAACACATATATCTTGCGTAGTTAGTTTTATTTTCATACTTCATCGCCCCATTTCAAGCAATCGTTTCGACGATCATTTAATTTCTTATAAATCTGCAGAAATTGTTCAATACCATGTTCACGTATATGTTGAGTGTACTTTTTTGTTTCTTCCCATGGTAGCGGATGGCCAAGTGTTAATAAACCCATATATTTGTTGTTTTTTTTAAATTAAAAATCTCCGAAAAAAATAATTTTTAACAATAAAACAGTCGGTATTTATATGAAGTATTGAAAAGCAAAAAAAAAGCAAAGTCATCGTGCGTCTGCAGTTTTCAAAAATGATGCAGAAAAAAGCTGATGACTGTAAAATTGGTCTTTTTTTTTCGTTAAAATAAAATACGGTAAAAAATAAATCACCAATATGATGATTTGATAACATCGAATGAAGAGCGTGAATGAAAGAAAAAAAAAACTATAAGGCCTATAAGTAAATTGTACCAGGACAAAATACAAATGAGTCATCGTTGTTATTTTCTCTTTTGACTGACTGAAATAGGAATATAAGAGAAGACGTTGGTAGTAGCGCCTGGCGCGTGCATAGTGAATACAACATGATAAGATCTCGAGATAAAAGACAAAATATTTTGTATCGTTTATTATTTTTCTAAATAACATTCGTCTGGATAATTTTCAATGGGTAATCATCAATCTATTTCACATAACATAGAACATTATCAACAACAACATATCATACGCAATATGATCCTCATATGGTTAGATACGAATATTGATGAAACAAAAAAAGAATATCATGATATCGTAAGTACTTTACGAACTGTTGCTGACACTGTTAAATTATATACAGATAGTAAAGCATTGAAGGAATGTTTAACAAAAATCGAAAATGAAAAAGTTTATATTCTTATATCCGGTTCAGTTGGTGAACATATTATACCATCGATACATAATCTTCCACAGTTAGATTCGGCATTTATTTTTTGTCATGATCGAGCGAGACATAAACTCTGGACAGATGATTGGCCAAAGATTCGCGATGTCTATACAACTGTCAAACCTATCTGTCAAGTTCTTCAACAAATTAAAACACTCGCCGATTACAATACAATTCCAATGAGTTTTCTAACTATTGATAATCATGCACTTGAAACGGAGATCAGTGAATTTGATCAATCATTTGTTTATACACAAATGATGAAAGATGTTCTATCAACAATTCAATTCGAACAAAAACATTTGACAGAATTTGTTCAATATTGTCGTCAATTACTAGTGAATAACGAAAGACAATTGAATAATCTTCAACATTTCGAGAAACAATACAGTGAAAATGGACCTATTTGGTGGTTTACAAAGGATTGTTTTTTAAAATCAATGTTGACTTATGCATTGAGAGAGATGGACATTGAATTGACAATGAAATTAGCGTTTTTCATTCGACAACTTCATGAACAAATTAAAGATTTATATTACAAACAATTTAGTAGACATGAATCAGACAATCTTGTCGTCTATCGTGGACAAGGTATGAGCAAAGAAGATTTCGAAAAAATGAGAAATAATCAAGGTAAATTAGTATCATTCAATCATTTCCTTCTGACAAGTCGAAATCCATCGACACCTCTTAATTTGGCACAATATGCAGCAACAAATCCGAATTCTATTGGTGTTTTCTTTCGTATGCAAGTCGATCCATTGAAATTAGCCATACCATTAGCATTCATTTCCGAAATTACGAATTGTACGGACAAAGATGATGTTCTCTTTTCAATGAACACCGTTTTTCGTATATCCGATATTGAACCAATGGATCAAGATCATCGAGTTTATCAAGTTCATATGCAATTTATCAATGGTAGCGATGAAAATCTTCGTTTACTAACGGATAAAATTCATGAACAGACATTTCCTGAACAACAGGGATGGTTTCGTTTGAATTCATTATTAGAAAAATATAATCAATGTGTAGATATTCAAGAAATCTATCAAATACGTTTTGATCAAACACAAGATAATGAAGAAAAAGCGAAGATTTGCAGTCGAATCGGACTAATGAAATATTCTCAAGGTGAATATCGAGATGCATTGACATTCTTCGAAAAGAAACTTCATATTCAAGAACAATTTCTCAATGCTGATGACACACAATTAGCTCTATCATACAGTGAAATCGGAAATGTCTATCTGAGTACGAATGAATATTCAACAGCATTGAAATTCTACAATAAAGCACTTGAATACAATCAAAAATCATCTTCATCCGATAGTCTTACGATTGCTTCACTTTATAATAACATCGGTTTAGTCTATTCATATATGAATGATTACGAACAAGCACGTTCATTTCATTTTGAAGCTTTAAAAATTCGACAACAATCCCTGCCACCAAATCATTCTCAATTGGCATCATCCTATCATCAAATTGCTGAATGTTATCACAAAATGGGAGAATATTGGCAAGCATTAACCTACTATGATAAATCATTAGAAATTAAAAAGAAAGCTCAACCAGTCAATCATTATGATATTGCTTATTCACATAATCATATTGGAGATATGTACAGCAATATTGGTGATTATCAAAAAGCCATAGCTGAATATGAAAAAGCTTTGGATATATTCGAACGAGTTCTTCTTCCTAAACAACAAGATCTAGCTGAAACATACAGAAAAATCGGTTCATTATACGATAAATCAGGTGTTGCAACTGAAGCTCATGTATTCTATGAACGTGCTATGAATATTTTTTAAATGTACCTTTTTTGTTAACGAAACTAACTTTCACTAGAGATGTCGTAGATGAATAAATCAGTTAGTGATTGGATTAAAATTTCAAAGAAAGACTAACTATTACGTACAAATCTGACGACTAGACGAGAGAATAATATATATATATAGCTTGATCTCGATAAGAACAAAACAATATATCATGTCACCGAATACGTATCCAGCTCTTTCGGGTTACTATGAATTATTGAAAACAATTGGTAACGGTGGTTTCGGTAAAGTTAAACAAGCAATACATTTACTAACAGGCGAATTCGTTGCTATTAAAATAATTGACAAAGCTAAACTCGGCAGTGATGTGGCACGTATTGCACTTGAAATTGCTGCAATGAAAGATTTACGTCATCAACATATATGTCAACTTTATCAAGTGATTGAAACGGATGATTTCTATTTTCTTGTCTTAGAAGTAATTTCAAATTGAACGATTTGAATATCTAATAATAGAAAATTTTTGTTCATTTTCGTAGTATTTTTGCAATGGAGAATTATTCGATTATATTGTTAATCGAAATCGTTTGTCCGAAGAACAAGCTCGACATTTTTTTCGTCAGATTCTTTCAGCAGTCGCTTTCATGCATAAGAAAGGCTATTGTCATCGTGATCTCAAGCCGGTATAATATTCGAAATTGTTTCTGAAATCAAAATATTATTCTCGTTTCGTTCAACAAAAAACTAGGAAAATTTGTTACTTGATCGTCGAGAGAATTTAAAACTGATCGATTTCGGCTTATGTGCACAACCAAAAGGCGGAATCAATTTAGCATTTCTAGGTACTGCTTGTGGTAGTCCAGCGTATGCAGCACCGGTAATAAGAATTGAATGAATCGAAAAAAAAACAGAGTATCTATTTGATTGGGGTATTATTTAGGAAATCATTGCGGGAACAAACTATCGAGGTGATGTGGTATGATAGATTCTAATTTTCGAATATGAAACAGAAATGATCGTTCGTGTTTTTTTTTCTTCTTTATTAGGCTGATGTTTGGAGTCTTGGTGTCCTTCTCTATGCACTTCTATGCGGAACACTTCCATTCGATGATGAAAACATTGCTGTTATGTATTCGAAAATTCAAGTACGAGATTTTACTGTCATTTTGTATTTCAAAGTTGATTTAGAATGGACTTTATTATATTCCACCTTGGTTATCACAAGAGAGTATAGCAATTCTTCGTGTAATGCTTCAAGTCGATCCAAATAAACGAATTCGCATCGATGATCTTCTTCGTCATCCATGGCTTATAAATGAAACCTATTCTGAACCAGTCAAATACGAATCTGTCTATCAAGTAGCTCAATTCTTTCAACAATAAATTCAACTACTTTCATTTTTTGTTTTTTTTCCTAGGATAAATTAGATCTCTCATGTGTACGTGAGATAGCCTCCTACTATGGTCGAACCATCAATGATGTTTCTCAAGAACTATCGAATGTTTGTTTTTTTTTATTTTCTTAAAAATAACATCAAAATTCCGTTTTGAATTTCTCTAGAAACAATATGATTATACAACAGCGACGTACTACATTCTAATGGATCTGAAATCACGAAATAAATCCATACGTCTTTCACAAAATCCATCTCGAACAAGTAATGGATGTGACTCACAAAACAATTCTAATCCGAGCAATATTCTACGCGAAAAAAATCAAGAATTAATTTTACGTTCACGTCCGACGGATCAGCCGGCTGATCTCTTACTTATTTCTCAACAAACGAAAATCTATAAAACTCCAGCTAGAGAAAATAACGAAAATTCAGATCCAGCAACAATCAAGTATGAAATTGACCGAGAAAACGAAAATATTCGCATTTTTGATCATTTAGAGCATCGCATTGTCAACGAATTCTTCTATTTGCTGATTCGCCAAGTGGATCGAAACGTACAAATGACAAAAAAGGAGGTTCGATTTATTTTGACAAGTCGTTTTTCAGTTCGATATTTGTCTATTAGATTGTCGTATGACTACATCGAAATCATTCGATGATGGTCTTGATGAGAACTATGTCGATGATTCGAAGATTGCTTCAGCATTAAAGTAAATTGAACGTCGATGATTTTGAATTTGATGATTGTTTTCTTTTGCGCAGAGCATTCTCAGTAGGAGCTGTCGATATGGATGATCTCGATGTTTATCTAACTCCTCAACGTCAAACGAAAAAGATTCGTTCGATATTTGGCAGTGTCGAACGTGGTTTAAATACAGTCAAACAGATTCTCACACCGAAGCGATTTCCAACAAATAAACCACGTAAAACTTGGGTAAAACATAGCAATCTTCTCGTTCAAATCTCTTCTATTCAATACATGAATTCTATCTAGGAAACAGCTAATGTTACTGCAATTAGTCTCGATGATGCCGATCAAGTGTGCGATCTACTCGAGCAATCGATTAAAATCAATTCTCAACTTAAATACAAACAAAAAGGGTATCACCTAAAAAGCGAAATCAATTTTGTTTTCAACATTTTTGATTGCTTGTAGAAGTCGTTTTATTTATAATGTTTTTATCGAAGATGATTGGGGTAAGATTGTCTTAGAATTCGACGTCGAAATCGTCGCTATACAAAGTAAACAATTGGGTATT
>ERZ781399.2789-NODE-2789-length-13914-cov-4.623205_pt1 | contig 13914 bp, 15 predicted proteins | sample MGYA00511014_ERZ781399 | MGnify/ENA primary metagenome ERZ781399 (study PRJEB29847, sample SAMN06458254) | wastewater metagenome | isolation source: Wastewater bioreactor | place: South Africa: Cape Town | study: EMG produced TPA metagenomics assembly of the...
AAACATGTATAATTTCCTTGAAATACAAAAAATAAAAAAGAACAAGCATGATTTACTAACACTAGCAAAAGAATATTTATTTAGTTTTTGTAAATTTTTGTACAAATAGAAGCAGAATTCATTTTGCCTTCGTTTTTCAAATTGCACTGATATAATGATCATTCGAATTTATGTACTTTCATTTGAATCTTGTTCATTATGACCATATTTAGCTAGACGTACGGCTTTCAAACGATTACGTGCTTCGTCCAATTCACGTTCTTTAGTTAGAATGACTTCTTTACATTTGATTTCTTGGGCAATGCCAGGTACGACACGTAATGACACTTCCATATATCGATCTTCTTGTTGCATTTCAACGGCATGTTGAGCCGAACGTACAAGTGCATCGGCAGCACGTTTAACAGCATTACCAGCTGTTTGTAAACGTGCCATTGATTGACTCATAAAATCAGCTTTGACTTTACAAGCGACAAGTAATGCTGCCGTATTCGCACTGACTTGTTTCGCACTTGAAATTAGTTTTTCTTCAGTGCCATAACCTTGAACTAATCCATTGGCTGCATCGCAGAGAACATGACATGCTGATGCAACATATCGTGCCTTGAGACGAGAGAAAAGAAAGTATAAATTTCGATGGAATACGCTTGATGAATGAACTTACAGCTGAGATTAAACCTTGTGACCATTGACCGTCTTCTTCAGCGCCTGACTTTGATAACTAAAAATAAGATCAATCGCATTTTAGATCGTTTGTCGAGATTTTGCTTTCATCGTGCATAATGTTAGTCAAAAGAGAAATTTTTGTTAATCATCGAAATAAAGAAGCATAAGCTACAAGAGTCAATAGTCATATTTCCAAAGCTATTTTTCCTGTTCCATCTCAATCGATCGCTCTTTCCCAAGATATCATCATTTGAACCGAAGCCCGACGAAACATATTAAGCTACGTGCAAGAAGAAGAAGAAGACATCTATTATCTAGCTAGACATTGAACGAGACGAACAACATCCATGTGATTTTCATCGTGATACCTGTCGAGGCGGTGTGCCTTTATTGATAGTAGATACAGTGAAAACATTTTTAGGCAAAAATGGATTCGTGCGTTTCTAAAAAATGTTTTTTTTTTTGTTTTTCATCGCATATTTATTAATTTATGTCTTAGCAAAGAAACGAGCATCGTGGAATCTGACTACTTGTTTTTTTTTTATTTTCAAAAATAGATAAGAGACAAAGGTTGATGCGACCGATACATACTTTAACTTGTGTAGCAATTTCTTTTTGTGCTGATGTAGCTGCATTGATCAATGCACCTGCGGCATTCATAATCGATTTTGCTGCCTCAAGAATTTGTTCGTCAAAATTGAGATTCTCATCGATTTCCTTTGAAAAAAAAGAGAAAAACAATATCAACAACGTTATAAACGAGAAATGACAAATAGAATTTTCTAAATCAATCGACGAATAATATCAGCATAATCTGAAATCCATTTTTGAATCCAACGAAAACTGATACACATGCATATTCATATAATTGCAGACATCAAAGTCACAACATGACCTGTTAATAGCTCGTGTGATCAAGGTTGCAATATTGAACAAATAACGAATGAATGGATAGTTTAGTTTTTCCTCAGATTGCAAACCTTGATCACACGAGCTATTTACCGATCTCATCGAAACATAAGTTATATCAAAGCACTTATATACATATGCATGTATCTCGTATTTTCTTTCGACCAAAAACAGATTTCATGTTAGACTGACAAGTTAAACAAATGCTAAAAGAAAATCATATTTAATTCGTATTTTGTTTTTCGTTCATTCATGAGGACAATTGTGCTGATATGAGCAATACTCGGTTGAATCATGCAACCAACAACCAAATATCAAACATATCATGACAACATGCCTTTAGGATCCACTGCAAACCATGCAAATTATCAAATCGAATATATACTTTCGGTTTTCGACGTGGTTTAAGAGCGGACAGTTTCTTCGCTGCCGATTCTATCGATTGAGCAGCATTGAATAATTCATTTTCAGCTATATATGTCGGATCATCCGGATCAACTAAATCAGCACCTATTCATAACAATTATTTTTTTTACTGTTTTCTCTATCTTTTATAGATGCTCACCTTTTAATTGTTTAGCACATTGCACAAGTTCTTGTGTTGCTTGTGCAATTAAACGCGAATAATTCAATAGTTGTTGTTTGGTTTCATTCGATGGTTTTTGTATGAGTATATGAATGGTTTCTAGTAGTTCTTTGTAATATTTTATACATAAACGGCCTGTATCTAATGTCTTTTGTTGAAGACTTCGATCGTCAGTTAGATAGGCATTAGCTTTGCAAATGAATAGGAAATCTGATGCACTTTTACGACCTAAATTTGCTGCTGCTATGATATCTTCTTGTCGACATGATTGACCAGCGGCCACGGCTTTTGTTGTTGCAACTGTTATCTAAATATAAACGGAAATTGTTGTTGAATTTAGTGAAAATTCTTTTTCTCGAACTTGTTTGGTCACACGAATCAATTCTTCGGGTGTCGTTTGATTATTGGGTATTTGTCCGTTATTAAACAAACGCAATTCTTGTCCAATCGATTCAATAGTTGCTTCAAGTGCATTTGTTCCACGTTGTGTTTCATCTTCAACTGATTTCACCGTACGTAACAAAGCTGTAACATTGGTAACCATGACTTTAGCTGTTTCCTTTAATTTTTGCATTTCTGGATCGTCGATTTGTTTGCCACTGGCTGTTTTCGTGACATTAATCAGATTATTCAATGCTAAAGCTACATCTTTAACACTGTTGATGAGCATGACTTGCGCTTCGCCATCATCGGCACCTAATGATGCTGCGCCTAATTTGACCACTTCAGCTAACTAGAATGAGAAGAAAAGAAGAAATTATTATTTGATGTTTTTTTTTCTTGTTGTTTTATGACTTTTTATTGGTGGGAAAATACCCAATAAAAACGGAAGACATTTTGTGATTCAAAGATGAAATACCTTAGTTATCGTGCGTACGGCTGCTTGAGCTGCTGATGCAAGTTGTTCTTGTGAAGATGCTGCGCCTGCAACGAGTGTTTTCGTATCTTCGACAAGTGCTTTAGCTGTTTTTAAAATAGCTTCACGATGATCAGCGAATGTTTCGCTATCTTCTTCGGAATTCAATGTACCAGCTGTTGCAAAAAGAATTGTCGTATCCTGAAAAGAAGAAAAAATCATAATGAATATTCGATTTTCGGATTCAATCGACATACTAAATCTGCAATTATTCCACTGACGATACTAGCTGCATTGATACAGGCTTGAGTACCACGAGCACTCGCTTGTAGTGCTGCGAGAACATATGAAATCTAAATTATGCAAATGAAAATGAATTTCAAGAAAAATTTTGATTTAATTTTCATATTCGTACTTTTTCAATAACTTTCTGACATAAATTATCGATATTATATTTCAAAGTTTGATCATGTTGATACAAGCCTAATTTTTCGATAAGATCAATGCAAGCAAAACCTAAATCCGCGACAACACTCTTGATTCTCGTTGCTAAATCATTCGTTGTCGTCGTGCCAATGGCTCCATACGTGGCATGAACCAAGTCACTATATTCTCGAGCCAATTGGTTTGCTAAATGTCGACTCGTCTCGGTATGATTTGTTTGTGTTAAAATTTCTTGTGTTGTACGTGCCATTTGCTTGAGTATTTCAACCATACGTGTCTGATAATCAACGAAATGTCCTTGATTAACTAAGGTCGTCGTATCCAATGTTGAAATTAATTGACGAATATTTTCACTCAAACCACTCATAATACCGATCGATGATGATTGTTCTTCGAGTGTATGAACTAATCGATGAATAGATTTAGTTAATTGTTCGCTATTATCATCAACGGATTTATGCCATTGAGAATTCTTCAGATTTCCTCCGGATTCTTTTGTACTTAAAATGAATTGTAAACTTGTTTCAACAATTGTTTTTAATTGATCGAGAATCAAACATTTATCTCGTGTTTGAGTCATGCATGACACATAATCGATCGTATGTTTAACGAATGGTTCGATGTAGGTAACGAACTGTGTGACATACGAACCGATACGTTCGGCATCACGTTTCGATGATTGTTGAATATCGACAATGAGTTCAGTAAGAAAATGTGAACTCGATGAGATTTGTTCTTGATGAAACTGAAAAGAAAAACGTTATTTTGTGTTATTTTACGATGTAAGGATATACTTGAAGAGATTTATCAGTTTTATGTATCGAATCGATGTTGCTCAAAGCTCGATCAACATCTTGGAATAGAATTCGAAGTTCTTCAATTGCTCGATCACATTCTCGTTGGCCAGGTGCTAATTCTCTATTTTTAATTAAAAAAATATGAAAATTGGTTTTCGAACGAATTCAATCAAGAAACAAAAAAAACAATCTTACTTGACAGACGTTGCTAAACGTTTGATCGACTCTGAAACACTCTTCGTATGTTGAGCTAATTGTTGCCATTGTGTTGGTTCTTTGGGATTGACAATTAAATTTTTCGAACATTCAATGATTCGACAAGCGCCATTGATGACATTTCGACCTGATGATAGTACAGGTTCTTGTAATTGACGTCCCTAAATAAGTATTTAATATAAAACGAAATACTATTCACAAGCAATGAACTTCATACAGTTGAACTAATCGATGCTGGTACACTGGCAAATTCTTTTGACATGGCATATGTATAAAGTTCATCGACAGTTTGAAGTAATGGACGACTAGATTCGATACATTGACGATGGTTTTCTTGTGTATATGAACTATCCAAGATCTGAATAAAATGAGAAACAAAAAAATAAGAAACAAGATGATGAATAAGATTCAATCGAACCTTAATTGTTCGAACAAGTCCAGCTGTTGCATTTGCAACATCTTTTGCTGATTCGACGAAACGTCGATGAGCAAGAGGATTCGTTGTTTTTGACGATGCATCCCGCGCTGCATTACATAATACCGATGTGTTCTTTGCAATGGTTGTTGCTAATGTAAGAATCTTTGAAATAAAACAAGAGAAAGAAAAAACTTTATAGTAGGAAAAACATAAAAATGAGTCACAATGATTCATTCTCTTATCTCTCATCGGTGTAATTGTTATGGATTACTAACTAACGGGGAAAAAACCTACATAGAAATTTTTTCGTCGAATTCTTACCTCTTTCCGATCGACTGTCGGATTAGATAGATCAGAACATGCATGTCGAATAGCAGTTACCGAACGCGTAAATAATGGTTGATCAACAATAATAGACGTTCCTTTAGTTGATGATGGTTCGGAAACGCCGATTAAATAGCTCGCCTAATCGAAGAAAGAAAGAACTATAAGAAAGAAAAATACGAATGAATATCGTAGTTTTACTTGTGCCGATGATTCAGCTAGACGACAAACAGCTTTCGATGCATCTTGTACAGCTTGAGTAAATAGATGATGATTGGTGTTTTTCGATGCACTGGCTATATGTGTCATAGCTTCGCCTAAACGTTTTGAACTGTCGACAACATGATCTAAAGCTTCGTAATACGTCGAATGATTCATTGGTTGTAAAACAGGTTGTTGTAGAAGAATTTTCGATGTTTCCATTTCTCGTATGGCATTTTCACATTCCAAACGACCGATTGAATTTTCCGATGTCACTTTCGATGTGACAAATATATTGACAACATGATTGATACTATCAGTAACATCTCGTGCAACATTTGTTAATTGTTGTTTACTTTCATTGCTGATCGGTTGCGGTTCGAGTGAAACCGTTTTCATTTTTTCTAAGAATGCATTCGATGTCGTATGAACATTTTTCAAAGTTGTTATAAAATGTGTTCGTTTAGTTTCTTCCGATTGTTGATTAGCTATGTGAACACCATTATCCATGAGTTCGCCGAATGCACGTGTAAAACGTGTCGAATTCTTGGCTAAATCTTTTGTTAAACCTGTACGTGTACTCAAAATTAGATCTGTTGTTGCTTGATTAAGATTTGCAGCAGCACGTGTAATTTCTGTTTGTTTCTCTTGAATATTGATTGTCGAACGAGGCGCATTGGAATCGAATGGGCCAGCTAGAACGTAGACATACTCAGACATTTGTTTAATGGCTTCGTCGAGATAACGTTGTGAAGGCATGCTTGTTAAACATGCATTCAATGCCGACGATATCTCTCGTGCTATTTCAGCGAGTTTCGTTTGTAATTCGTGATTATCCGGTGTATGAATTGCGTTCTTAGCTTCACGAACGAGACGTGTCGATCGTTGAAGTACTTCATGTGAACTTTCGATAATCGATTCTTTGATATGATGATCCTGTGAGTTAGCATCTATACCACTAGTTGAATTAGTTAGTTGTCGAAGTGTTTCAAGTATTTCACGTGTACATGATTCAACAGTTTTTTCATCGTTTTGTGTAACTGCACTTAGTAATCGAGTGATAATTGTATTGACTTGTTTACAAACGGAACATAATTGTGTCGATGATGAATCGAGAGTTTCATCGTGTTTTGTTTTTAAATGTCCATCTTTGGCTTGTCGTTTGATTTCTTCTAATTCTCTGTCTAACATATCGATCGATTCAACGATCGATTCGATATCTAACGGCATTGAACCGCATAATTCTTGTGCACGTGTTAAACACATACGAAGATCGATGAGAGCTTGTGTCAACTGTTTCGAACTGTTGTTTAAATGAAGTGCTTGCGATTGATCATGAACTGTTGGTACAGATGCTTTAGCAAGATTGGCAAGACGTGTTGCTGGTCCGAGAAAATCTTCACAAGCATTGATAAGATTAACTTGCGATGAAAACGAATCCGGTTTGCCCATACAACCGCGAATACCTTGAACAACTTTCGGTATGAGATCGGCAACTGTTTTACATTGTTCGACAAGTTGTTGATGAGATAGTTGATTTTTATTTGTCATTGCTGAACCGGATGTAGCCGCAATACATTGTGTTGCACATGATGCACAATATTTGGCGCATTGTTCAACACGTTTGAGAATCTTTCGTTTCATTGTATTACTTGTAGCTAAATTCGTTGCCATGCGAAGTTCCTCGGCAGTTCGTTTCAATTGATATTGAAGTTCAGTATCATTTGGTTTTGTTGCGCAATTCTTTGCCGCTTCGACCATTTTAGCTGTAGCATCAGCAAGTATTTTAGCTGCAGATAAGAGTTGATTTTGTTGTTCGGGATCATTATCGACTGTTTCAGCTTGTCGTCGTAGTGATGAAACAAGTTGAGCTGTGGCTTGTGCGAGAACTTTAGCTTGTTTAACCATTTCAGGTGCATCACCAACTGATGAAAATAACCGATCGGTAGCTAATAAAATCTGTTCGATCGATTGATCATAAGATTTGTCAACATTAATTCTATCTTGTTCTTGTTGTTCTTCATCTTCTTCTTCAATTTCATCGTTTGCAATAACACGACGCGTTAAGATCGTTGTCGTTGTTTGTTTATTTTCATTCATTGTTAATGGATAAATCTCATCAAGATTGGCTGCTGTATTATCGGTAACTAATTTAATATGTAAAAGAAATTCATTGAGTGTTTTTCGAACAGTTCCAGCCGATTGAACCAATTCCGAATGTAATTCTTCATTGACAATCGGTGGTTGACACGATTGAAGAACAGATTCAATCGAACGTGTTACAGTTCGTGCCGATTCAATTAATTGTTCTTGACACAATGGACTTGAAATTGTTGCAGCAACAACTTTCGTACAAGCAACTAATTGTGATGTTGCAAGTGCACATTGTGTTGCTGTTGAAATCATTTCGTTAACATTATCTTGTTGTTGAATATTTGTTGCGATATCTTTAGCTTTTAAGACGTAGGCTGCCGTTGTATTCGCAACTGATTTAGCTAGTGAGAGTAATTTATCTTGATATTCAACTGATGTATCGAACGGATTCAATGTTAGTTCGTTGTCTAAACGTCGAACAAGATTTCCACTGATTTCGCCGAGACGACTCGCTGTCACGAGAATATTCTGTCGTATGGATGAATCCGTACGATTATCAGATAAACTTTCGATATGTGTTAAAAGATCATTAAATGCTGAACATAAACGACTCGTTTGATCCATAAGATCGGTTTTATCGTTGATTAAATTCGTATAGATTTCCATTTCTTTACAAAATTCATTGAGATTATTCGTTATTGTTGAAATAGCAGCACCAAGTGAATGATTATATTCGGCATATTTTGAGTTCGATTTCTGATTTTGACATAGATCAGATGTGAGAATAACGATTTGAGCTGTCGATGCATTGATAGCCGCTAGTTCACTTGTGAGCAATTGATGGCTAACATCGAGACGATTTTCAATCGAATATTCTTCTTGATTATCCTTTGAACAATAAAATTGTGTTCGTTGAAGAAAACAAAAAGCAAAGCAAATGTCAACGTACAACATAGGATGCAAGTGGTTCTTGCGCATATTCCATTTGTAAGTCACGTGCTAGTTGTGATTGAGCAAAATTGACAGTATTTCGAGCATTTTCAATTGAAGAAAATAATACTGTACCACCAGTACCACCGTGTAATATTGATGACAAAGGTGCTTGTTCCTGTCGAGACAAAAAAAAACAATAAATCGAAATGCTAAAAATTTGAAAAGATTTACATGAATTTGTGATGGATAATATTCTTCATCGGGATACATTGGATACATTGGACCTGGGTAATATTCTGGTCCATAACCTGGATACGGATGATGCATAACACCACCATCTAAATATGCTCCATGAGCTAAAGGCGGAGAATAAACGTTTTGTTGGTGAACATAACCAAACGGAGGATAATTCTGTTGCATAATCATTGCTCTAAGAAAATAAATCTATTACCACCGCACTTGTACGAATAAAAATATGCATACTTTCCAGGCGTAATAATATCTTCAATCATAGTTGCTTCATCTTCAGGTGCACCATCGCGAACACTATATTCTCGATCTTTTCTCTAAATATACAAAAAAAAATACGTCTAATTTTAAAAATATTTCATTTCGAATTCCAACCTTTTTCAATATAATATCAATATATCCAGCAATTAATTGCGAGATTTGTTGGCCTTCATTTGTTTGTACGGAATAATAAGCTGTCGCATAATCTCCAAAATCCTTAATTAAACAAAAGTCGTGTTCAAAGATGATCTATTGTTTTTCTCCCTCTCGCGTTGTCTTACAAGTGTAAATGTATTCGGCGATGCTGTCCATCGTTTGACATGTGTCAACGGCCAAACTTCGAGAAACTAGAATTGAAACTGTAAGCATAATTGAAGTTCGATTTGACAAACGTTTACCTCTTTGGTTCGTTCATCGACTCGAACAATCGATTCTTTTGTAATACCAAGTAGACGTGGAACGAGCTTGTGTTTACTCGACAATTTCTCCTTGAAAATCGAAATTTTTTGAATAACAGAAAAAACGAGTTTCTTTCTTTACTTTAACAAGAAAAAACGTCACACCGTATGTTCTCAAAGCTCGACACAATTGCGTATATTTCAATTTGGCATCGAGTTCAGCTAGATTTTGATACTTTTTATGTTCCTTTAAAAGAAAAAATTGATTTGACAGAGAAATCCAAAGTCTCCAGTCTTTACTTGATAAATCTGCTTTTCAACACCTTTGGTTTTGACATATTCTTTGGGTAAAAACTCGCGAACACTAAAAAGTAAAAAAAAAACCCACAGGTAATTCTAGTCACTGCAAGGGAAATTCATGCAAAAAAAAACAGAACAGGAAAGGAAGACTGCATTTGATTGACAAGACAAAGGAACGCCATGTCAGTGGCAAAAAAAGGCACATTTCGGAGTTAGGTTCAAGATTTTGAATTGTGATTTGTTTTTCTTTTTCTTTACCATGTTTCATTCGATGTACATTTATTACAACAACTGAGATTTTATTGAAATATTAGGAAAAATAAAGTAATATTCGGTTTGTTCTTTCTTACTCGAGTGTATGCGATTTATGTTTGGATTCTTGATAATCACCAAATTGTATTTGACTTTGAAGAGCAGCAAATTGAATGGCTTCATCATAAGTTACGGGATGTGTGCCATCGAGAATGCCATTTCGACACTAGAATATAAAAGAATTGAAATATGAAAGAGAAAAGAAATGAATTTGATATTCGAACTTGAATATAAAGTAAATTTAATTGAACAGGATCGTTTTGATCAATATTTGTATCCGAAAAGAAATATTTGCGTTTTAGAACAACAATCGACTGTTCGTCAATATCCTGTTGTCGGAGTGTTTTCGATTGATCGAGCCATAAGGCTAAAAAGAAAATCGGTATTTTTTTATTTTAAACTCAAATTATATTTAAAAAAGAAAAACAAACGTACTATCATCATCTGTATGACATTTTTTCTTTAATTCTTCCATTTTTTTATCGGTTCGTTGAAGAGATCGATCCTAATTGATAGGTAAAATGAAGTTTTTTGATCATTGTCTCGAAAAGAATTTTACTCGACGAAGTGTTGCGGTTTTTGTACTATGTGAATCCGATGATTCGAGATCATAAACAAGAGAATATTCATCATAATTCGCAATTCCAAATTGCGTACAAATATAGACCATTAACTGAGCGACAATTAATGAATCATCGGCTAAAATTGTTCGAATATTTCCATCTAATAAACGAATTTTCAATGTACGAAAACGATTTTTATATTCAACATGATCCTTGAAAAAAAACAGCAAATCATCTTTAGATTGTTGATTTTCCTCTCTCTTTCGATTTAACATACTCCCGATTTGAATGCATAGAAATACAAAGCTCTCGATGGATCAAGCCAATAGCTTCTCGAAGGATATTGAACATCATTCACAAATAGTCCATATTCCGATGCTACATACAGAAAACACAATGAAAATGTTCTCGTTTTTTTTATTTGATCGACTTACGATCGTGATCGATTGTTATTGGTAAATGTCCTTGAATACTTCGAATGATATCTCCAATGTACATTTGTACATCGAATTGCATCGGTTGAACAATCTTATCTCGTGGAACATGAATATTTAATGTAATCATTTGTCCACTCGAAAGATTTCCATTTCGAATAATAACGTCGTTGTTTGCAACCATTATTCGATTGTTAAATTGTTGTTGTTGTTGTTGATCATTTTTCTGACTTGTTTGTTCGCGAACATATCTCTGAAATAATAGATAGACAAATGTTTTAAAAAAAGAAACGATTGATTAGAAACAAACGAAATTCAATCTGAGTCTGTGTAGGTGAAGGAAAGTGATGGTAAAAAAGGAAATTAAGTGCAGAAAATGTGTACGAGTATGTTTAATAGTCTTCCAGGAAATCGACTCTCTTATTAATGAATGAGAAATAAGACGAGCGAAAAAAAAAAGAAATCAATGTCGAGAACACGTTCGACCCTTGAGCGAGCAAATGTGTCCGATGTTCTGCAGTCAGTGTTCAATGGTCCACCAAAAATAAGAGAGAAAGAAGAAAAAGAAGCAACATACATGCACACACACACGCACAAATCTCCTATTCTTATTTCTCGTTCTGTCTCGTCTGTTCTGTTCAGTTAACAATGAACCTTCTCCGTGTTTTTTTTTCTTCTCTATCCTCATTCTTTTTCCTTTTCTTTACTCTACTTAACCACTGAGTGACCAGTGCGCAATGGTTCAGTCAAGATGGCGAACGATATATGGCACCCATATATTGCATATGTCTAACATTACAAGCACTTTATGTATGTCTACGAATGCATTAACAGTAATAACAATCATATGATCGAATAACTTTGATATTTGAAGGTGCAGATCCTATGACGATTAACTTTTGCTTGTGTTTTGTTTTCGTTAATTTTTAATGTCGATTAGAAATGCTAAACAGTCGAACGCCTTATTCATATTCATATCACACAGAGAAATGAAGCAAATAAAAAAAAATGATGTGAATTTATTTCTCAGATAATCAACAAAACATAAAATCGAATTACGAGAGACAGATTATTTCACTAGCCCTGAGTCCATCATTAGAATGTCTAATTATCATCGTCTAACATTTCTATTCATATCTAAATATCACATTGATTAGTAATGAAAACATTTTGATGAGCCAAAGGCATCAACTATCTTTCATCACAAATAATACATCTTTATGTTTGCGTATATCGTAATGACAATAATAATAATAATAACAGAAAATAGGAGGAAAAATTAATCATCATCTCTCATGGCTTTCGATGAAGAAAAAAGTTTCATTTAGTTTGGTTTTTAATCGAATTTCATATGTCAAATGTCAGTTTCTATTAAAACATAATCAATAATTTCAATCACGTCAACAAAAAAAAACTATAATGAAGAAGAAGAGGAAGAAAATCGACGGGCACTCACATGCAAACTCACCATTTCAATATCTGTTATTTTTTAAGAGAGAAAAAGAAACCGTAAAATTTCAAATCTCATGAGGAAGAAAAGAAATCATATTCATTTGTTATGTTGAAGTGAAAATCTCGTGTGAAAACGTACCTCTTTTGTGATTTCCTTGTAGAGAACCATTGGAATTTAAATAAGAAACATAAATATAATCGTGCGAATGATGTTTTATGATTGTATAGAAATAACAATAAAAACTAAGAAAATGATGAGGAAGTATTTGCTCAAAAGAAAAATGAGAAAAATCGCTCGTTGGCGAGAAATAGAAAAAGAAGAAGAAGAAGAAAAAAAACGAGAGAATAATCTGAAGACTATTGTAGAACTGCAACTGACAGACGATCCTATTTGTATTGCTTAGGCCAGACCGCAGTTTTTTCTTTCTTTCTTTTTTCGTTCTTTTCTGTCGCTTTCTCAACCGCAGTGAAGTATTTCCGCTTACTCTCTTATTCTTCGACATCTCTATCCTGCAAACAGAAAAACTTCCCCAATACAACAATGTATATATATCAACTTTTTTCCTCTCTCTCTCTCTCTCTTCGACAAAATGCCAAGTCCATACAATGTATTGGCAAATAAAAAGAAACAGAGACCGATGAAGAATTGTCTAATTCGATTCTATTGAATAGCACACGTCGAAAGAACGATAAAATGCAACAATTTCAAAAGATGTTCTTTTATTTGATTTTGATATTCGTATTCAAATAATCTAAGACAAGGTTTTCAGATTTTCGAAGAAAAATTAGCCATCTGCTTTTTGTCTTGCATATCGGCCTTGTTTGTTTTCATTGCCAAATAGATTAACAGACAAGAGTTGCAGCAATGCCAACTCAGTTGATTGTAAGACGAGTCAAAGAATGTCAAGTATTTAGTTGTCTAAATTGATCGATAACTTCCTATTGAGTAAGATAAATTTTTAAGATAACACAAAAGAAAAACACACGAACAACAAGAAGAAAGAAAGTCCATTGCTGCAGGTACAGTCGTCGTTCGTCTGTATATGTAAATACATTGACAGTGCAGATGTCGCTTGATATTTTCTCAATTATACTTTTTTATTGATTAGAAAGAATAAACGAGAAAGTATTTGAAATGAGAAAAGGAAAAAATTTTTAGATCAGTTAAAAAATCAATTGCAAATAAATCGATCAATCAATAACACGATCCAGGAATTTCTAATTCTGATAGGAAAATAAATCAATAAATAGAAAAGCAACTCTGCTTGTGTATAACTCATGAAACGTTATTTCTCATGATCAACAACAACAACAACAACCCCATGAATTGATGTTTATGTTAGAGGCGGCATCAGGATTTTTGAGTACGCTAAATCTTAGCTATGAAGCATGGAATCCGCATGAAACTGATATAGCTATTATATGGGACATAAATGATGAGTGTTCATGAAGAAAATTTTCTGATTAGTATTTGCGAAATAAATTAGCAATTTCCTGAGCC
>ERZ781399.2792-NODE-2792-length-13896-cov-4.027888_pt1 | contig 13896 bp, 7 predicted proteins | sample MGYA00511014_ERZ781399 | MGnify/ENA primary metagenome ERZ781399 (study PRJEB29847, sample SAMN06458254) | wastewater metagenome | isolation source: Wastewater bioreactor | place: South Africa: Cape Town | study: EMG produced TPA metagenomics assembly of the...
CGCGCGCGGCGCCGAAGTCGATCATCACGGCGCGGTTGTCGTCGGTGATGAAGATGTTGGCGGGCTTGATGTCCAGGTGCAGCATCTTGTGCTGGTGCACGATGCGCAGGCCGCGCAGCACCTCGTCGAACAGCGAGCGGATGGTGGACTCGCGGAACACCTTCTGCGTCTTGAGGTCGCGCGCGGTGATGATGAAATCCTGCAGGGACGCGCCCTCCAGGTAGTTCATCACCATGTAGACGGTCTCGTTCTCGCGGAAGAAGTTGAGCACGCTCACGACGGACGGGTGCGATATCTGCGCCAGCGAGCGCCCCTCCTCGAAAAAGCTCTTGAGGCCCAGGCGGTACAGCGACAGCTTCTCGGGCGGCACCTTGGGCAGCAGCTCGCCGGGCTCGCGCGTGACCAGGGAGGCGGGCAGGTATTCCTTGATGGCCACCTGCTGGCCCTCGGCGTCCATCGCGAGGTACACCACGCCGAACCCCCCCGCCGCCAGCTTGCGCACCACGCGGTAGCCGCCAATGACGGTATCGGGGAGCAGGGGGGCCGGTTTGACTTTTGACATAGATAGCAGGTGCGGACGCGGGCGCGGGAGGGAGCCCGGATAATCGCCGGATTGCAAGCTACCAACCACCGAAAAGTCCAATGCCAGTTTACAGCATGACCGGATACGCGAGCGTGCAGCTCGCCATGGCCCCCGAGGCCGAGGGCAGGGCCGGCAGCGCGCGCCGCCTGGGCCTGGAAATACGCTCCGTCAACAGCCGCTTCCTGGACCTTTCGCTGCGCCTGTCCGACGAGCTGCGCGCCCAGGAGCCCGCGCTGCGCGCCCTGCTCACGCAGCAGCTCAAGCGCGGCAAGGTCGAAGTGCGGGCCTTCGTGGACACCGACGAATCCGCCGCCCTGGCCGAGCCCACGCCCCGGCTGCTGCAGCGCCTGGGGGCCGTGCAGGATGCCGTGCGCTCGTGGCTGCCCGATGCGGCGCCCCTGACCGTCGCGGAGGCCCTGCGCCTGTGCGCGAACGCGGGAGCGCCCGCGCAGGACTGGAGCGCGCCCATGCTGGAGCTGGCGCAAAGGGCGCTCGACGACATGGTGGCCGCGCGCGAGCGCGAGGGCGAGCGCCTGGCCGCCATGCTGCAGGACCGCCTGGCGCAGCTGCGCGCCCTGGCCCGGCAGGCGGCCCCGCTGGTGCCGCAGCTGGTGGAGCAGCAGCGCCAGCGCTTCATGGAGCGCTGGCGCGAGGCCATGCAGCTGGCCGAGGGCGTCGCCGTTCCCGAGGCCGCGCAGGACCGCGCCCTCAGCGAGGCCACGGCCTTCGCCATACGCATCGACGTGGCCGAGGAAATCACGCGCCTGCAGTCGCACCTGGACGAGATCGAGCGCCTGCTCAAGAAGGGCGGCGAGGTCGGCAAGCGCCTGGACTTCCTGATCCAGGAACTGCACCGCGAGGCCAACACCCTGGGCTCCAAGTCGGCAGCCCTGGAGCGTGGACATGAAGGTGCTGATCGAGCAGATGCGCGAGCAGGTGCAGAACATCGAATGAGGACGGCGCGGCAGCACCGGCCGCGCCACCGCTCCATCAGGCCGTCGATTGCGGCAACGTGAACACCATGTTGGCCGCGCCGCGGAACTGGCCCTTCGTCACCAGGAAGTACAGGGTTGCCGTGTCGCCGAACAGTTCGCCCACGTTGCCGCTGGCGGCCGCGCGCCTGCCCACCATCGCGCCGTAGAGGTTGCCTGTCGGCTTCGTGGCCGTGAAGTGGTTGCCGGTCACGCTCATGAACACGCCTGCGCACAGGCTGGGCGCCGCGCCGAGGCTGTTGCCCTGCAGCACCACGGTGTGGAACAGGCCGTCGAATTTCCTGGCGACCAGCTGCTTCACCATGTCCTGGCCCAGGTTCAGGCGCGCCAGCTGGTTGTGCGCCACCACCAGCTGGCCGCGGCCGGCGGGTACCTGGAAGTCGCCGTTGTTCAGGGCGTTCACCAGGGCCGCTGCGGGAGGGGCCGCGCCAGCCGCGTCGGTGCCGGGCATGCCGTAGAAGGCGAGGTCGCCGGCGATCTGGCTGTGCATGATCTCGCACAGGCCCTGGGCGTTCTGCACCACCACTGAGGCGGGCGCCGCGGCGGCCACTTCGCATTGGTGCATGCGCAGCTCCGCCGTGCCGTCCACGACGATCCAGGGCTGGGGTGCTTCCTGCTTGCCGTCGATGCGCAGCCCATGCAGGCCCAGCTGCGCGTTGTTCGTGAGCTGCAGCATGGCTTTCGGCGACATGGCCAGCTGCAGGTCGCGCAGCTCCAGCGCGGCGAAGCCGCCCAGCGCGATCGGCCCGGCCACGTCCACTATGGCGGTGGGCCCGCAGCCGTGCAGCGACAGCCGCATGGGGGCGTCGCCCTGCTTGATGGAGAGGCCGTCCAGCGCATGCTGGCCCGGCAGGAAGCAGATGCACAGCTGGCCGCCGCGTTCCTTGAGCAGTTTTTGCAGCAGCTCGGTGTTCAGCTGCTCGAAGTTGCCGCCCTTGCCTATGGTGACCGCACAGCCGCCGCCGGCCTGCACGTTCGCCTGTGCCGCGGCGGCGAACACCAGGGTCTGTCCGGCCACGGGGTTGCCGCCGCTGTCCAGCAGATGGGCCCGCACGCGCTGCGGGCCCGCAGCGCCGAGCGTCCAGGGGCATGCGGCCTGGCCCGCGGCATCGGTGGTGGCATCGGCCACGCCGGCGGCGGGGCTGCCCACGGTGCCGCCGCCGGCTTCGACCGTGAAGCGCACGCGCGCGCCTTCCACGGGCAGGGCTCCGCGCGCCACGCGCACGCGCAGCGGCTCGGCAACGGCGGCGCCGGGGGCGGCCTCCTGGCCGTCGCCGCCCACGTAAAGCAGCTGGGTCAGCCGGGTGAGCGGGGGAAACCATTCGCGGCAGTCGGTCACGGCGCCGATCAGGCCTGCCGCGTTCACCGTCACCAGGCCCAGCCGTGCCCAGCCGTCCTGCACGCCGGCGGGCGGCCGCGCCTGTGGCACGCCATCGTCATCGAGCGGCCACTCGACGTCCGCCGTGGCGGTGCGCGCCGGTATCTGCCAGTAGTCGCCCACGCGGTAGCTGCCGCCCGGCGCAAAGCGCACCTCGACACCGTCCTCGAGCGGGATCCAGCTGCCCTCCACCACGGCGAGCGTGTTCTGGCCAGCCGCCGTGGGCCGCTGGTCCCAGCGCCGCAGCAGGGGGTGCAGGCCGGTGTCCTGCCCCAGGCTGCCCGTGGGCACGCCGGCCAGCACCAGTTCCAGCGCATCGTCGCCGTCGTTCAGGTATTCGAACAATTGGCCCGCACGCTGCTGCAGCGCAGCCGCGTCGTCCATCAGTTCCACGCGGTCGTGCGGTGCCAGGTCCAGGTTGGCGTCGCGCCCGCGCGCGGCCACGCGCACGGTGGTGAGCTGGGCCACGGTGTCCACGTCGATGGACTGCACGGCGTAGGCCACCGAGCCGTTTTCGCGCGACCACTTGAAGGTGGCGGCCCCCGTGTTCGCGTCCACGCTGTGGATCTCCACGCGGTACAGCTGGTTTTCGAGCCGGCGGTAGCCCGCGCTGGCCGCTATGTCGCACACGCCCGTGGCGGCGAGCTGCGGCGTGGCGCGTGCGGCCAGGCGTGCGCCGGGTGGCGCGACGAGGGCGTCCCAGCCCGCGATCGCTGCGCCGCAGGTCCAGGGCGCGTTGTTGGGCGGCGCCGGCAGCGCCAGGGCGCGCACCTGGGCGACCTGGCGCGCGCGCGTGGCCGTGTCCGGCCCGCCAAGGGCCACCTCGCGCATGGCCGGGTCTTCCAGCGCGCCGATGTGGCGCTGCCAGGCGCGCAGGTAGATGAGGTACTGGCCCGGCGCCAGGCGCTGGGCCACGCCGCCGTCGGGCTGGTTGGCCAGCGACGCGCCTTGCTCCCACACGCAGTGCTGGCCTTGCACGTAGTAGCAGCCGGGGCCTATCAGCAGGCTGGCTGCGGGCAGCGCGGCGGGTGCGCCGGCGCCGGCGGCCGCCACGCGCCAGACCTGGCCGGCGCCGACCAGCCAGGCATTGGCGCTGCCCGCCACCGACAGGCCCGTCAGCATGGGGCTGCCGGCCACGGGCTGCGCTGTCCAGGTCGTGCCGCCGTTATTGGTTGCCAGCAGCGTGCCGCCGTCGCCCGCCGCCCAGCCGGTCGTCGCATTGCGCATGCGCAGCGCGCGCAGCCGGGCGGTGCTGCCGCTGGTTGCGGTGCTGCCGCTGGTTGCGGCGCTCCAGGTGGCGCCGCCATCGTTGCTGACCAGCAGCGTGCCGCCGTCGCCCGCCGCCAGGGCCTGGGCGCCGTTGAGCACCACGGCGCGCAGCGTGGCCGTGGTGCCGCCGTCCACGCGCGCCCAGCTCTGGCCGCCGTCGCTGCTGCGCACGATGGCGCCGCCCTGGCCCACGGCCAGGCCGTTCTGCGCGCTGGTGAAGGCCACGGCGTACAGCCGCGCCACGCCGGTGGCGTGCTGTGTCCAGGTGGCGCCGCCGTCCGCGGTGGCCAGCGCCAGGCCGCCGTCGCCCACGGCCCAGGCGTGCTGGGCATCGAACGCGGCCGCGCCGCGCAGCGTCTGCAGCGTGCCGCTGCCCTGCGCAGCCCAGGTGGCGCCGGAGTCGGTGGTGCGCGCTATGGTGCCGCCGTCGCCCACGGCCCAGCCGGTGGCGGCGGTGCGCGCGATGGCGCGCAGGTGGCGCGTGCTGCCCGTGCTGGCCACGGTCCAGGTGCCGCCGCCGTTGCTGGTGACCAGCAGCACGCCGTCCTCGCCCGCGATCCAGACGTTGTTCGCATCCAGCGCGTGCACGGCCAGCGCGTGCATGCCGCCCGTGAGCACGAAACCCGCGCCCTCGGCCGGGCCGCCGCTGGCGCCTATCACGTCCTGGGCCAGGCGTTCGTGGCGGTGGCGCGTGATGTCGCCCTGTTCGTTGAAGTCCGCGTCGGTGAGCACGCGGCCCTGCTGCAGGCGCACCGCCGTGTAATGGCTGCGTGGGTCGAAGGTCTCGCGGGAGAGATCGCCTTGCATGGTGGTACCTCTTTGCCTCGTCAGTTGGCGAAATACACCCCGGCCGTCAGGCCCAGGCGCAGGTATTCGGCGAGCGCGTCGCGCAGGTTGGCCTCGCGCTGGGGTTGGCGCAGCCGTTCGTAGGCGCCCATTTCGGCTCCGCTCTCGGCGCCGGTGCGGATCTGCGCGGCGCAGCGCAGGTCGAGCTGCGCAAGCCCCGGGTCGCCATAGCGGCGCGAGGTGAACAGCGGCCGCACCGTGGCCTCGGCCTCTGCGCGCACGGCGTCTTCCTCGGCCGCCGTGGGCGGCGGCAGGCCGGCGGCCAGCGCCGCCGCGCGCAGCGCGGCAATGCGCGCATCGGTCTCCAGCTGCGGCTGGCAGCGATAGCGGCGCGGCACGGCCGACGCGGGCGGCACGTAGCAAAAGCGCACGCAGCCGGTCTGGCGCCGCTCGGCCACGGCCGGCGCGTCGAAGATGCAGTCGCTGGCCGAGATCGTGAGTCCATGCACCGTACCGAGGAAGCTCGTGCGCAGCAGGTCCAGTGGGGCCTGGGGCGCCGAAAGCGCGGCGCTGCCGGCGGCGCCCGCGTCCTGCAGGCCGACGATGCTGTCCACCACGGCCACGCTGCCGACCGGGCCGGCGACGGCCATCGGCGCGGCCAGGCAGGACAGCACGCGCAGCGCCAGGCGCGGGCTGTCGCTGCCGACCGTGATGTGGGTGCCGCCGGGCAGCACGGTGCAGTGCGCCAGCTCCACCTGGCCCAGGGGGCCGGAGATGTCCAGCGGCCCCTGCAGCAGCAGGCCGTTGAGGAACAGCGCGCCGGGGTCGAGCGCATCGGCCGCGGCCGTGCCGAGCACCTGCAGGCGGCCCTGCCAGTGGGCGCGTGTCTGGCGCGCCTCGAAGCGGCCCGGCTGGCGTGCCATGGTGCCCGGCAGCGCATCGGCGACGGGCGTGGGCGGCCATTGGCCCGAGACGATCATGAGCCGCGAGCCCTCGGCGATGTTGACGGTCAGCGGCGCGGCATCGCTCTCCGTCAGGCTGTCCATCAGCACGATCACGCCGGTGCGGCCGGCGGGCAGCGCGTTCCAGGCCTGGACCGCATCGCGCAGCGTGGCAAACAGCGTGCCCGTGGCGCCCAGCGGCAGCAGGTGCGTCACGCCCACCTGCCAGACCGCGGGGTCGAAGAAGCCGCCCGCATCGTCCTGCGCCGCCGTGCCCTCGGACAGGCTGCTGCTGGCCGCGCGCAAGGCGTCGCCGCGGTCGTAGGGGCCGCCGCCGATGTCGGCCGCGCTGCCATGCGCGGCATGCAGCCAGACCTGCTGCACGTCGAGCGCCGCGGGAAAGGCCATGCGGCCGCGCTGCACGTCGATGGCGGCCACGCGTGGCGGGACGGGCAGCGTCACCGCGTCGGGGATGTCGCAGATCCACAGGCCCTCGCGCGCGATCTCCACGGGCAGCGTCTCGCCCGCGAGCCGGACAAACACGCGCAATACGGGGTCGCGCCCGGCCATGAAGACGGGGGCGGTACCGGCATCGCCGGCGCGCAGCCGTTCGAGCTCCGCATGCAGTGCCAGCGGGCGCAGCGGTGCGCTCGCGTTTTCCTCGCGCGCTGCCTGGGTCACGGCGCCGCCGGTCTCGGTGCGCGGCAGGTTGAACAGCGGCGCGTCCACGCCGGCGGGGTGCATGTGCCACCAGCCCGCGGCGCTGCGGCGCGCGCTGATGAAATCGGCATCCGCATCGCCGGGCGCGCCCTGGCCCAGCGGCTGGGCGCGCAGCCGCCACAGGAAGATGCCTACGTTGGGAATGTTGAAGCGCCCGCCGGCGGTGTCGGCATTGCGCACTTCCAGCAGGTGCGCGAAGGGGTCGAATGCGCCGGCGCTGGCGCACGCCAGGTCGGCCCGCGCGGCGTCGCGCACCGAGGCGGTGGCCGCGGATGCGAGGCGCACGTGGTTCATGTGCTGCGTGGTCGCCAGACGCTGGAAGAACTCCACGGCGGCGGCCGGCCAGCCGGTCACGTCGCGCGCCAGCTGCTCCAGCACCAGGGCCGTGCCCTTGCGGCGCCGGTAGGCCAAGGTGTTGGCCACCCAGGCACGCGCGCTGACGCCCGCCGAGGGGACGGGACGGATGGGCCGCGCACCGACCAGGTCGCCGATGTAGGGCACGGTCCATTCGTCGCAGGTCTCTATGAACCAGTTGTCGTACAGGCGCGCGGTGTCTGCCTCGAGCGCCGTGAGCTCCTGCTCGATCACGGCCAGCAGGGCGCGCAGCGGCAGGCCCTGCTCGGCGTCGCGCAGGCGGTGGATGGCCGGCAGCAGCTGGTACAGCCGTTCGGGGGTGAGCAGGCTCATGGCTTGGCCTCCAGCAATTGAACGGCGGCGGGGTTGATCAGCAGCAGTTCGGCCGGCTGCATGGAGCCGGCATCCCAGCGTGCGCCGAAGGCCGGCAGCACCTGCTGCGCGCCGTCGCCGGCCGGGTCCTCGCCGTAGGGCTGCAGCACCTGCAGTTCCACGGCCACCACGCCCGGCACCTGGTGCAGCAGCGCTTGCACGGCAGCGGCGGTGACGGGTTGCGCCAGGTCGCGCGCATCGAAGCCATAGGCCTGCAGCAGCCGCGCGCGGCCATCGGCGAGCACCGTGTCGGCCTCGTACTGCGGGTCTATCACCAGGCTGGCCGAGCAGCGGAAGTAGCGCAGCGCCGCGGCGGCGAGCTCGAACTGCTGCGAAGGGTCGGACTGGTCGGCGATCGCCTTGCGCAGGTTGCCGAGCACCTCGCCATCGGGGGCGCCGCCGGTCGCGCCCAGCACCGAGACCAGCACGCGCAGGGCGCCGCCCACGCTCACCAGGTCGGCGCGCGCCTTGCCTATGCCGGGAAAGGCGCGCGCGTCCTGGTAGTCGGGCAGGGAGACCACGCGTTCGAAGGCCAGCAGCGTCAGGGGCGCGTTGCGGCGCGCGTCTTCGAGCTTTTCCGGGTCCTGGGCGCCGCCGGCCGGCAGCGGGTTGGTCACGCCGCGCAGGCCCAGGGGCATGGCGCGCGGCATGGTCAGGGTGCCGGCCGCCACCTCGCCGTCGCGCCCGAGGCCGGTGCGGTAGCTGGCGCGCAGGTTCATCTGCCCGGTGGGCAGGCGTGCGCCCTGGCGGCCGTCGCCGAACAGCAGGCTCATGCGCGCCTCGTTGTCGATGCGCGTGGCAAACACGTGCTCGTCGGGGCCGGCGCCGTACAGCGAAGGGCGCTCGCTCCACAGCAGGCCGTTGACGCGCAGCGCCAGCGTGCTCTGCGCGCCGGCGGCGCTGGCGGCCGACAGATGGGTGGTGGGCGGGCGGCGCAGCGTGAACTGCTGGAAGGCCTGGGCCGCATTGCCGTTGCCCAGCACCTCCTGCACGCTCTCGCCATGCGTGGCGGCGACCACGTTGGCGTGGATGCGCAGGCCCTCGCGCACATAGCTGAATTGCAGGCCGTTCTTGCCCTTGAGCACCAGCGTGCTGCGGCCGTTGGCGTGCACCACGTCGTCGAGCACCGCGATCTCCGCCGCGTCCACGCCGGGAATGTCGCTGCGCGGGCCGACGAAGGCGAGCGGCTTGCCGCGCGCAAGGCCCAGCACCATGGTCGAGAGCTCTACGCGCACGGTGCCGGCCGCCACGGGCGCCTCGATCGGCAGGTCCACCAGCGGCTGGCGCCGGCTGGCCACATGGGCCGTGGTGTCGCGGAACTTGAAGGCTTCCGCGGGAGGCGCGGGAAGGGGCTTGCCGTCGCTGCCGGCCATGCGCAATGCCATCGCGCGGCCGGACAGACCGTAGTCCGCGCGCGCCGCTTCGCGGGCGTCGTACAGGGCATAGGTGCTGGCCTTGACGGCGGGCGAGTCCAGCACCACCCAGCTGCCCGGGACGAGCCCGGGCACCGGCCGCTCCAGGTAGGCATGCTGGGGCGTGAGCGCGGCGCCCTGCGAGTCGGTCCAGACGCTCGGGCTGGTGCTGTCCCAGTCGGTCGGGTAGTAGGCCGCGCTGCCCTTGGTGTTGCTGGCGGGCAGGGAATTCCACTGCGGTGCGTTGTTGCCGAAGAAGCCCAGCCGCGCGCCGAAGCTGAAGGCGCCGGCCTCGGGCGCGACCGGCGTGGCCGGCGGATGCAGGCTGGCGGTGACCGCCTGCACCAGCTGCAGGCCGCTCCAGCCCTGGATGGTGACCATGGCCTGCAGCTCGCTCTCCTGCCAGGCATGGCCGCTGATGGTGTTGGCGATGTTGCCGCTGGTGAAGGAGACACTTTCCAGCTGCGCCTGCGCGAAGTTTCCGAAAGAGAGCACGCCCACCGGCACGTGCCACTGCAGCCGCGGTGGCGCGGCCGGCGCGACCGGGTCGGGCAGGGGTTCCAGCCCGATGCGCACGCGCTGCAGCGCCTTCTCATCCTCGACCTCGGTTGCGCGCAGCACCAGCTGGCGCAAGGCGGCGCCGTTCTTGCCCACGAACAGCAGCAGGTCGCCGGCCTGGATGGTGTTGGCGTCCGTGCCCAGGTATACGCGGGCGACTTCCAGCGCATCGACCGTCGCGTCCACCGGCAGGCCCGGGTCCAGGCGGTACAGGTCGCCGCTGGCGAGGCCGGGGTGCAGGCCGCCGGTGCCGGGGGGCATGCTGCCTTGCGGCAGCAGCAGCACCAGCCGCCTGGAGTCACTGGCGACGTCCAGCAAGGCCATGTCGGCCGGCCTGGTCAGGCGCGGGCGCAGGGCGTTCCATTCGGCGCGCGCCAGCAGTTCCCCGGAAGTCTCGAATACCTGCGGCAGCTTGTCCTGTGGCGGCACGCTCTGGATGGGGGTGCCGGCGGCGATGGTGCACACGCCCGGCGCGCCCGGCGCGTCCTCCACGGTGAAGACCAGGTGCACGCCGGCGGCCACGCCGGGCCTGAGCTCGTAGCCCACGGCCCGCGCCAGCTCCAGCACGGAGCGGCGTTCGGTTGCGGTGCGCAGAAAGCCCTCATTGGCGATGCGTTCCTGGTAGAAGCTCAGCACGTCGGCCATGCAGGCGGCGGCGTCCACCAGGGCCACCGTGGCGTCGTCTGCCTCGCGCGTGCCCAGCGCCGCCAGCGGCCGTGGCGCGCCGGGGTCGGGTTCGCCCGGGTGCCATAGCGGCAGTCCGGCCAGCATGCGCTGGTGGAAGCCGGGCTGGGTGTCCACGCGCCAGGCGAGCGCCGGCAGGCCGGGGGCGTTGTATATGGGCTCGCGCGGCTGCTGGCCCTCGCAGCAGTGGCAGCCGGCCAGGGTGTCGTCGCTCATGGCGTGCCTCCCATTGCATGCACCTGGAACGCGATCTTTCCGTTCTGCGGTGCATTCGGGTCGTTGTCGAGCCGTGCGATCTCCAGCCGCGCCATGGTGATCCGGCCGGCGTCGATCTCGCCCGCATCCGCGTGGCCCAGGCGCCGAAAGCGCAGTGGCTTCACGAACGCGACGCCCGGCACGGCCATGGCGGCGGCGACCACGGCGCTCAGGTAGACCGGCTCGCCGAAGCTGTACCGGTCGGGGTCGAAGAATCCGCCGGGTGCCGTGCCGAACCGCTGCAGCAGTCGTTGCTCGACGTCGGCCGCGAAGTAGCCCGGCCTGGCGCAGACATGCAGCGCGATGTCCAGCGCCACGTAGGCCGGTGCGTCGATCTCCACGTCGTGGCCGGCCAGGCGGAAGCGGTCGATGAAGGCGTTGATGCTGTCCTCGAAGGCCGGGTCCACGCCCTCGCCGCCGCGCCGGTCCACGGTGACGAACATGGTGTGCCAGCTGCCCGTCCAGCGCCGCGTGGCCACGGCGCGCTGCACGCGCGGGTCGCGCATGGCAACGGCGGCGTAGTCCTCGGGCGTGACCGCGCGCTCCTGGCGGCGGAAGGCCTGGGGCGCGTCCATGCGCGCGCGCGCCAGTGCCAGCGGCGCGGCGCCGCCGCTGGCGGCAAGCGGATTGCGCACGCGCGTGATGCCGTCGAAGCCGCAGAGCACATGGGCGATCGTGCCGGCGCCGACGTTGCCGGCGCTGCCGTTGCCTTCGCGCATGCGCAGCGACAGGCGCTCCAGCGCGCCGGGGCGCCTGCCGTTGACGCCGTCGCCAAAGCGCAGCAGCACGCCGCCGCCGTCGCCGGTCTCGACCACGAAGTCGGCCGCCTGCGCATCGCTGCCCAGCAGGTCGCGCCGTGCGGACCAGGCGCGGCCGTCGCCGTCGCTGGTGACCTGCATGGCCTCGCGCGTGTCGGCCGGCGCGTGCCCGAGTGCCGCGGTGGCCGGCGTGGCGGCGTCGGCCAGCGTCAACTGCCCGAGCGCATCGCGCACCAGGCCCTGGCGCGTGGCCGGCAGCAGGCTGCCATCGGCCGGCCGCATGCGCGGCACGCGGCAGCCGGGCACGGGCAGCAATGGCTGGCTGTGCTCGGGGCTCATGCCGTGGTCGGCCAGCGCGATGTTGGCGCAGGCGCCGGCCATGTCCTGTACCAGCGTGCCGCCTATGACCTTGGACAGGCACAGGTCGAACGGCAGCGCATCGCCTGCCGCCCATTGCACTTCCACCAGCGGCTGCCCGGTCACGGGATCGCGCCGCGGCGTGGGCGCGGGCGTGCGGTCGGCGCCGGCCTCGGGATCGACGCGGGTGAGCCGCACCACGTGGCGCTGCAGAGGGTCGGCGTCCTGCGCCAGGCCGTTGGTGGTGCCGGCGCGTGCCTCCAGCAGCAGCAGGTCGCCGGCGCGCAGGCGCAGGCGATGGGCCGTGTCGTCGCGCAGGAAGGCGCGCGTGGCGCCGCGCGGCAGGCAGCAGGCCTCGTCGCTCCAGGTGTAGAAGCGCAGGTCGCTGTGCGCGCTGTAGAGCGTAAGCGGCGTGAGCAGCTCGAAGGGCTGGGCGCCGGAGCGCACCAGGTCGCGCGCCTGGGCGCGCGATTGCAGGCGCCTGCCTGCGCCGGCTGCCTGGGTCAGCAGCAAGGTGCCGTCCAGGCCGGTGGCGGCATCGCAGGCCGCGAGCTGCCGGCCGTCGGCCGTGGCATCGACCTCGAACGCGACCCAGGCGCGCGCGTTGCAGCCCTCGTGCACCGCGTAGTCGAGCAGCCGCGCATGGCGCTTGACCGAGACGCGCTGGCGCGCCGTGCCCAGGTAGGCCTCGGTGGCCACGGCGTCCTGGAAGTAGGCGATCTCGTCGGCGCGGTAGGCCAGCGCCTCGGAGAGCGTGACCAGCAGGTCGGCCGGGTTGCGTTCGCGCCAGCCGGGCATCAGCACCGACAGCCGGTCCAGCACCAGGCGGCGAAAGCTCTGGTAGTCGCGCGCCAGGTAGTCGATGTCGGGCACGTGCGGGATTTCCGGGGCGCAGGAGCCGGCTGCACGGCAGTCGAAGTCGCTGGGGCAATCGACCTTGAAGCCGAATGCGATCTGCGCGAGCGCCGGGTCTATGCCGTCGGGGGGCGCGTCCGATCCGGCCGATGCCACCAGGCGCAGGGTGTAGCGCGAGAAATCACCGGTGCCGTCCAGCTCCACCTGCAGGGTGCGGCCGCTGGCCGCCACGTTCAGCACGCGCGGGTCGCGCACGCGCTGGCCGCCGCGCACCTCGACGTTGGCGGCCGCCAGTGGAACGGCGGGCGCCTGGGACAGGTCGTGCACGAAGTGCAGCACCAGGCGCGGCTCGCCGTGCATCACCTCCAGGTACTCGATGCCGTTGAACCAGCGCGGAGGCGTTTCCAGCGCCGCGGCGCGCAGGGCGGCGATGCGGCGCGGGTTCTTGCAGAGGTATTGCTGCGTGGTCATGGCGAGAGGCTCCTGGTGAAGCTGGCCTCGCCGGCTTGCTGCGTCTCCAGCACGGTGTAGCGCACGGTCACCGTGAGGGTGGCGTCCTCGCTGCTGGCAGCGACCGCGTCGATGCGCAGCAGATGCCCCAGCCACTGCTGCAGCGAGGCCTGGACCAGCGCCTGCACCGTCACGGCCAGCTCCGGGCTGTTGGGCGCGAACACGAGCTGCATCAGGCCGCAGCCGAAGTCGGGCCGGTTCACGCGCTCGCCGGGCACGGTGAACAGGAGCTGCTCGATGAGGCCATGCAGCCAGGCAGCGCGCGTGGCCTCGCCGGTGCGGCCGCGCCCATCGGTGTGGTAGGGGAAGGCGACGTAGGTATTCATGATTCACATCCCCAAGACGCGGGTCTGCGCGGCGACCGGCACGAGCGGCGTGCCGGTGGGCGTGCAGACCGCCTGGCCGCTCATCAGGAGCACGGGCTGGCCGGCGGCGAACACGCGCGTGGCCGCCACCACCCATTGCGCCGTGCAGGGGGCGTTGCCCTGCGGCGGTGAGGACGCGCGGCCAGCCACCAGCCAGGGGGCGGCCGGCGTGGCCACGGGCTCGCCCGCGACCAGCGCGCGCGCCACGGGCGCGCTGGGCGTGGCCTGGCCGCCATGTGCGCACAGCACGGTGGCGCCTAGGTGGAGCAGGGGGCCGGGCATGGCATGCTCCTCAGACCACCGTCAGCGCGCCAGCGTTGATGTTCACGGTGGGGCCCGTCATGATCAGCGAGGCGCCCTTGCCGTTCTGGATGTAGATGCCGGTGTCGTTGACGATCAGCGTGGCGCCGGTGGCGCTCTTGAGCATGATGCCGCCCGTGGGGCCGGGCAGATCGCTGATGGTCAGGCCGTTCTGCAGCGTGGTCTGCAGCGTGAACGCCTGCACGCCGGGCGGCGTGGCGCGCGCCAGGGCCGGCACCTCGGCCGCGCTGCCCCAGAAGCACCCGACCCAGATGGGGTGGTCGGGGTCGCCCTGCTCGTACTCGATCCACACGCCCGAGCCGATCATGGGCAGCGCGAACATGCCGTTCTGCATGCCGGCCACCGGCACGCAGGGCATGGCCCAGGTGCCCGGCACCAGGCCCGTCACGTCGGGCACCTGCACCTGCAGCCGGCCGATCTGCATGG
>ERZ781399.2797-NODE-2797-length-13879-cov-3.690972_pt1 | contig 13879 bp, 14 predicted proteins | sample MGYA00511014_ERZ781399 | MGnify/ENA primary metagenome ERZ781399 (study PRJEB29847, sample SAMN06458254) | wastewater metagenome | isolation source: Wastewater bioreactor | place: South Africa: Cape Town | study: EMG produced TPA metagenomics assembly of the...
GTTTATTTAAAAATACTAGTATAATTTGTATTTCTTACAGCCCAAGCATATGAATAATCGCCAAATGTTGATAGTGTTCTACTTATGTCACCCGTATAAGGACCAAAGAAAGTTCCTTCTTCAATCATCCGTTCAGCAAATGCTCCCAGACCCTATATAAGCGTGTTAAATTTTCATTTATGACAAACGATAAAAACTTACACTATTCGGAATTGTACTTCTTGCAATATATACAGTATCCGGAGGAGATGTTAAATTTGCATAGTTCATAGGATCGTCTAAAGACCGTTTTGAAACCTAGAATTACGAAAGTCAATTCAAAACAGATTTCGAATTGAATGAGACTAAGAACTTTTGCATCAGGAATATAATATGGTGAATCTTTTGCATACGATGTATGAAAGTGTATTAAGCTCTTTTTGTCGATGTTGCGGCCAGCAATTGACACGAAGAAAACGATTTGGTAGAGGAGCCAATAGTGAAAAGACATTAATGACTCATGATTATTGCTTTTTTGAAATTATGCATTAATACTCTCGGTTTATAAGCATTTATGCTCTCTGTGTTTGACAAAATCAATCAAGCGATTATTTTCGATAGAGAAAGAGACACAATTTCGCTTAATGCATCGCACGTGGAGGGTAGTTATGTGCTTGTTTATTTATATAGAAGAAATCCTACATCAGAAGGTTTGCACTATGAATGATGAATCAATGGGTTTCGAAAAGTGTGTTGCTATAGTTTCGTATGCTTCAGCGGGGTCACTTTGTAAAAGTGCACTATTATTTACATACTATAACGAAATTCAATAAATAGGAGAACAATTCTTTATATTAATATCAGAAAAGAAAACTACAATGTTGAATTTAATTGTAAGATTGAATCTATGGATTATGATGATGCACTTATTTGTGCAAGGAGATTTGCCGAGGTAAACTGATAATCTATTGAAAATATTCAACAAACAAGAATTCATGTTGTTTTAGAATTATTTGTCAACGTATTTCATCAAAATCGAATGCAGAACAAACTGAAAGCAAAAGTGTATCAGTTTCTGAGTTTCTTACCAATGAAATGAACGTATAATGTGTCTATGTCTTTCTTTCAAATAACTAATTAGAAGATTGTTTGTAATCTAGTCATATTGGGTTGGAACGATTTCTATTGGTACACCATCTCAAACTTTTATTATGGATTTCGATACTGGCTCATCCGATCTGTGGATACCATCAACTGCTTGTCCTTCGTCTTGTGGTAAAGAGAATTTTTTGATGATTAGAAAAAAAATGGAAAGATCTCATCTATTTTTTGGATCAGGTAATCATAATCGTTATAATGCAAGTGCATCGAGTACGTATCGAGCGAATGGAGCTAGTTTTCTAATTACTTATGGTGATGGTTCGTATGCTGCTGGACATTTTGATAACGATACAATTACTGTAAGTATACCAGGATAAATAAAACGAACTTTCAAGTCGAATAATATTATCACGTAGGTGGGTGGACTTTCAGTAGTAAATCAAGTATTTGCTGAAGCAACAAATATGTCAGGTTTTACTGGATACAATGACGGACTTTTAGGTTTAGCTTATCCAAACTTTGCCGTTGGCGGCGAAGCACCTTTGTTTTATAATATGTGGAATCAAAATCTTATTCCACAACCGATATTTAGTTTCTATTTGAATCCGTTCGTATACTGAATTCGATTTGATGAAAATTTTCGAATTTGTTTGACTATTGCTTGTATACAGAGACACTACAGCCGTATCTGGTGGTGAGCTAATCTTGGGTGGTGTGGATTCAACAAAATATACTGGATCAATCACATATGTTAATGTTACAACTCGAGGTTATTGGCAATTTAAAGTGAATAAGTACGTACGAAAACAGAAAGATAGAAATAATACAGTGCTACTATACATATAGAATTACAGCTGGTGCAACAACTGTTTGTTCTGGTCGTTGTAATGCAATTGCTGACACAGGAACGACATTGATTCTCGGACCTGTCAGTCAAGTCTATGCATTAAATACGGCGTTAGGTGCTACTTATGATCCTAGTACAGGATGGGTAACATTTTGTGTTTGAATATATATATATTCTACTGTTTGTATGATATTGTTTAGTATGCAGTTAGCTGTTCAACACGTACTCTACAAAGTTTTCCGAATGTTACATTTACAATTGGTGTACAAACATTTACTCTTTCTCCACTTCAATATTTCATCAATGGACAAACAAATATTTGCTATAGTGTATTTAATGAATCGCCATTAACTAACATTTGGATTCTTGGTGATTATTTTCTCTCTCGATTCTATTCAGTCTATGACATACATCAAAATCAAGTTGGTTTTGCAACATCAATTTCATACGCATATACACCGAGTACTTCTTATCAAGCGTTTGCCAGTTCAAGTTCAAATGTATCATCAGCACAGAACATGCATTCTGCATCTTCGAAATCAATTTTCGGAGATTGTCATCAAATTAGAATGGTTGTTTCAATTGTATTCTTTGTTTATTTCTCATATGTATAGTTCGGCAGGCAAACAAAGAAAAACTTTGATCTTTCTTTCTTATCGTATATTTACACATGCAGTGAAAAAATGACACTCTGCATGGACACATATTTTTCTTCATATTTACGTATATAAACTAAAAGAGTTTGCTTCTAAGTTATATATACAATGGATGAGTTTTATGATAAAAGTATGACAATACCATTAATATCCGATCATGGCATCCCTAAGACGAAGCCAGATACTCGAAAACCTTATCAAAAGACACTTGCATTGTGCATTATTCTTGTCAGCGTCATGTTCGAACGTATTGCATTCTATTCGATTGCATCTGATATCAGTTTTACATTACAATCAAATCAAACAAATCAATCATTCAATTGGACTACTCAACATGCTTCAATTGCAAGTTATATCTTCTCTGGTAAGAATAACAACAATGATTTGATAATAGATAATAGGTGTTTTTTTTTATTAAACAATAGGAACGAGTTATCTATCGACATTAATATTTGCAATTATAAGTGATGCAAAATTAGGTCGTGCATGGACAATCGTCGTCGGTAAAACATTATTGAAAATCTCAAACTGTTTTTTTTACATAATATATTTCAGGTTTTCTATTGTATTCAATCGGTTATACACTAGTGACAGTCATTATAATCAATGACAAACCGTGTTTTGGTGCTCCTCATTCAACATCAGATAACGTAGCTTACATGAGTAAGGAATTTTGCAGCGGTTGGATATTAGGAACACTAATAATTATGTAAAAATCTTTCGGATCGTATTTTTTTTTTCAAGTAATTATAATATATATTTTCAGTGCAATAGGTTCCGGTGCAGTCAAAGCCAACATGGCAGTTTTTGGATTTGAACAAATTCAAGAATCAAAATTAACATCGAGATATTTCCATCAATATGCTCTAGCTATTAACATTGGTGCGTCGATTGAAACCATAATTGTTCCATATTTTCAATTTCAAAATATGAATTCTCCTCCTTATGAACATGTCTCATATATATTTGCAACATCTGCACTTGGTACCGCATTTTTTCTGTTTCTTGTTGGCTGGAAATTCTATATACATCCGAATCTAAATGAAACTGTTGTCGTCAATTGTATTCCTGTTATCATGAATGCTTATAAAATGCGACGTCAACACAAGCAAAATACAGGCTTGATAAATAATGAACAACCGACAACAAATTTAGATAATGCATCAAACAGTTTCGCCGATAGTAGAGAAGTTATAAGAGATACGAATCGCGTACCGTTGGGATTTCTCGATTTTGCTAAAGCAATTTACAATGGCAAATTTCTCGAACGTACTGTTGACGATGTTAAATCACTTCGAAATGGTATGATTGTATTTGGTCTTCTCATTCCTTATTGGCTAGTTCATGGTCAAGTATGTAAATTTTGACTATGAATGAATAGCGCATAGCATTCGAAGACTATATTTCTGTGATAGGTTGATACAGGTTTTCCTATGCAAGCTGAACAAATGTGTGTTACCGGTAAGTTCGATTCCACACTTATTGCCGCCTGGATATCAATTGGTGAATCAGCAACAATAGTTTGTAAGTCAATAATTCAATACTATATTATTCATGATCAATTGATAAGTTCTTTTATTTTATCGAATTTAAATCAGTTGGAGTACTAATATCGTTCTTATTTGTTAACAAACATGTCGATGCAAAAAATTTAACAACTAGATTTAGTATTGGAATGATCTTTGCTTGTTTATCGATGGTTGTAGCTGGAGGAATCGAAATATATCGTGAATGGAATTGCCATACTGGTAATAATCATGCACATAGATTGATTAAGCGCATGTTTTCTATTTCAGAAGGTCAAGCTTCATCTGCATCTATCTATTACACAATTGTGCAAAATATACTATTAGGATTTTCGCAAATATTCGCACTCATATCAAGTTTGCAATATGCTTACTTTGCCAGTCCTCGTTCAGCGCAAGCTCTCTTCATGAGTCTCCATTTCTGTTCGATAGGAATATCGTCATTCATTGGTGCTGGCTATGTTGCAATCTTTTCATTAATTGCATCTAAATCCTATAGTTCTCTGTTTCAATGTTTATCATCATTAAAAACCTATTGGCCTTTCTATTCATATTTTTTTATTCTTGCCGGTTTACAATTACTGTTCATATTTATTTTTGTTTACTGCCAGAAAAAATTTGATTTAATCAAATTAAATCCACAACAGAAAGAAATTAAACAAGTTGTGCAATATTAATTCTTTTTCTTGGTTTTTTTTTATAAATAAATCAAAAGAAAAAAAATAGTGTCAATTTGAATGGATGGTTTACAATTGAAATATTTTATTTCAACGCTGAATCCAATTTTCGTGCATAAATATCGTCGATAGGATTTCGTGCGAAATTGATGTAACGAAGTGTCTAAATTAAACATTATAAATATACTTGTAACACTTAAGAAATGAAAAGAACTTTATTTGTTTCTAAAATTTCAAGAAGATATTGTGCTCCAATATTTCCAATTCCATTAGATTCAATCACTAATATTTGAAGTGTCTTCAAGAAAAATAATAATTATTTTAGATACTAAAAGAAAACGAAATATATTAGACTTTATTGTGTTTGAGAAAATTAGACATGTATTTGCAACCAATATCTCCAATTGAGTTATCTGATAGATATAGTTTTTGCAATGTCTTTGTAGAAAATAAATCGGAAATAAAAATTGATTGAGAAATCAAAATCATACAGTGTTGTTCATTAACCTATCCGAAAGATATTTTATTCCATATTTTGTTATGTTATTCGAATCAAGATTCAATTGAATTAATGTCTATTTAGACAAAAAAAAATAATTATTTACAGGTGCAAACTAGGGGAAAATATTAGTGAAAACTTTGTTGATCTTCAAAATATCAGCGAACGATTTCATTCCAAAATCTCCAATATTATTTTTCAAAAGAGTTATTGAAGTTATTGTCTATTATTAATTCAACAATCGTATTCATATTACAATATACAAAAGAGAAAATTCTATTTACTGTATTTATTCGTAAGAGATCAGTCACATAATCTGCTTCTCGATCAGTTAGATTATTGTTTGACAGATCCAGCCCAGAAATGATCTAAATTATCATTGAAAAGTATAATTCGTATAGCTAAATCTGTTACTTTATCATTGTATAATTTATTAAGAAATAATTTGAATTTCGTATTTAGCGATTCACTTTTACCATGAAATAAATTCCATGAAAGATCTATCGAATTAAATGTCTATTATACAGAAATATTCAACAATAAATTTTAAATTATCTTCTTTCTTTTTTTCAAAAAACCTCATTATTATTTCGTGTATAAAATGTAAGTTGACAATACGAGCTTCCATTATCCGTTATAGTTAACATTAACTGTTTTAAACACCCTTTATTTGTTTTGAGCGAATGAAGTAAATAATCAACACCAGTTTCAGTGATGTTATTTTGTCGAAGATCAAGTTCAGTCAATGTCTATAAATCAATCAGAGAGCAGATAATTAAATAATTGCAAATTATTTTTCAAGCCACTTGATTGTATTTCAATGAATTATAGAGATAATTTGCCCCGTGATTAGTAATTTGATTATAGGAAAGATCTAAGGAAGTGAGTACCTATTGAATAAACGAGTATTATCATGATTAGGACTGTGAAAGCAGAAATAATTAACTTTATCATCTTTCAACACATCAGCTAGATATTTTATTCCTACATCTCCAATTTGATTGTGACATAGATCGAGTTGTGTGATTTTCTATCGAACAATAATCAAAAGATTTGATCAAGATTAAAATTTTACCTGATTATTTCGAAAATTATTAATAAAGAATCGTATATGATCACTTGTAAGATTCTTTCGTTTGAGATCGATTCCAGTTATTAGCTAATTAAACGAATATATTTGAAATGCAAAGTTTAAAACAGAAAATATACGTTTACATTATGATTTCGAACTTGAACAATAGCACCCATTAGTGATGAATATGTAGCTGGATTGTTTTCGAAGTTTAAATCAATAAGTATCTTTAAAAAATAAACAAAATCAAAATTAATAGTAAAAAAGAAATGGGCATTCTCATTTTAATCGAACTTGATTTTCTTTTAAAGCTTCATAAATATCATTGAAACCATCATTTTCAATACGATTTCCTTTAAGATTAAGATGAGCAAGTGTCTATAAAAATCAATAAAGATTTAATTCAATGAGAACAAAAATATACATTACTTGATTTATTTTCAATGCATCAGCTAGATATTTAGCGCCATGATTTTCAATTCGATTATACGCAAGATTTAATATTTTCAATGTTGTGTTTGTTTTCAATGCAATAGCTAATTGTTTTACTCCTTCATCTCCAATCCAATTCTGCTTGTTTCTCATATATTGAGTAAATGATAATGACTATGTGGAAGAAAGTCAATTTCTATATTAATTATTTCACTATAAAATTCATACGTCTTCATCCGATGGTTCTATATCACAGAGATGATTACTATCGTGTGTATTGTTACCGTTACATAATATAAGCTCAACTAGAGTCTGTACAAATAAATTCAAATTGATGAATGAAAATTTAAAATTAATCACGTGATTGATTTTCAATGTTTGAGCTAAAAACTCTGCTCCTATATCTCCAATATTATTATTCGAGAGATCTAAATATCTAATTCGCTGTAATAAAATAAAAATACATTGTTATCATGATGAAACAGTAAAAACACAACGTTACCTCATTGTGACAAAATGCTTCACTGATAAATTTTATTTTAGTATCATCCAAGATCAAAATTTTTTCATTTCCATCATCGTCGTAGTCGTCGTACTGAGGATTTACTAAGAAAATAGTACCAAAAATAAAAATTAGGCAACATTTAGTACATATTCTAAAACATCCTCTCGATGTGTTCTATGCATACCATGCCAACACTATAAAAGAAAAACAAGCAACTTATAGATTGTTGATCATCTCGGTTTCAATCACTATATCATTTAACAAAAAAGACGATTAATGGTAGACTCACGCTTTTACGTTGGAAGCAGTTTTTACACCTATGGCATGGTGGGTAGGATAGAACATTAATTGCCTACAAAAACAAAGTCGTGTACGTGAAAGGAAACTAAATAACTAACTTCCATATTGTTTCGAATTCTTAGTGCGATGTCGACGACGTCGATATATTTACTAGGATTCCCGTTAAGCCACAGATTTTTTAATGTCTATAATAAACATGCTAATAATTATTCATAATAAACATTTGTGATTTACTTTATTGTCTTTAAAGGCATAATACAAATATTCGATTCCTTGATCACCAATTTCATTATAGCGAAGATCAAGACAAATGAGCGTCTGAAAAAAGTGTATAGAAATGAATTCAATTTTCAAATTTTTAACAAAGAATAAAACGAAACTCACAGGATGATTTCGTAGTGCATCGGCTAGCTGCCGTGCTCCTTTATTACCAATTCGATTACAGCGAAGGTCGAGTTTAGTTAATGTCTAAATGATAAATAAGATGGCAATTTTACTGTGTCATATTCATAAAAAATTTTGCTACAGTATAGTTTGCTAACAGTTCAACAAAATACTCGATGAGTTCTTCTTTGATATTTCCCATGATTACATCCAAATGTTGCTTCGACTATTAAACAGAATCCATATTTGTTGAAAAAGAAATTGTACTATCGAAGAAATATTTACTTCTTGTTCCAATCTTCTAGCAAAGTGAAACGTAGGATTTGTTGAAGATAGTTGTAATGCTAGAAATTCTGTTCGGTGATTGTTGATGGTTGGCGTAGTATAAAGACTGATGTGTGAAATTCTCGCAATGTAATCACAGGTGACAAGCCAGTGTTTATTGTTTATCCAGAAAGAATTTTGAAATGGCTGAATAATCGACGTGAGTTCATTGACAACATCGAGTTCAGACACACTACAAACGAAACAAAACTGAAATTTATTTAATAAACGTAAATTATTCTGAATAAATTGCTCCCAATAAAAACCATCAAATCTCTGGTCACGTATGTTTTGAAATGAAAGTAATTTGAGACATGTAAGTGAAGGTGTTAATAAAATAAGATATTCAAGGTCTTGTGCAGACATAGAACCGTCGTGAATAGTCAACGAAATTAATTGTCTATACTCAATAGATATGCACTGTCTCTTTGCATCATTTGATGATGATGCAGCGTACAATGAAATCGATTTATCAGCATGAGTCATGTCACATTTGTTGATTTCAAATGTTCTTAGTTGATTTAAACTACTGAGAATTGTATGATATTCACTGAAAGTACAGTTTTGTATTGATAGATATTGTAATTGACTTTCGATCGACCATGGTGTTATATTATCAGTATAATTCCAATATGGTATATCTAGTTTTTGAATATTGATTCGACTGATAAGTTGACAAATACTTGACGGGATTACATTATCCTTTCTATCGTATACATCGATGGTTAATGCGATCAATGAATTAATATTAATATCACGTAGAATCTGTTCGATCTCCGTCATACTCGATTCACAAAAAGCCAATGAACGAAGTCTACTGAATTCTTTTATATTGAAGTGTCCCATAAATAATTGAATCACACTTCGTTTCTGATCATAATCGAATAACTGCAGTGAAATAATGTTCGAAGATTGAATAGTACGAGCTATCAATTTCATTGGTCCTATATCTGACGATTGAAATTTTACTTCAAACCGATCATAAGTGTTGACAGATGCATAGAATCTTTTCGAAACACCACGCATTGAACAAATAATAGTACGAACATCCAAACAATCGAATATACGATCCAAATTTCAGCAGGTAAACTATCAAACGACATTCTTGCGCGTTTACTGACAATGTTAGATAAGATCACTCGTTATATATGTTGGTAAAAAAGATATCTTACGCAATCAGCATGTAAAAATGATCGTATTCACCTGTACACGAAACTCTTTTGAAACAAACATCTTAATGGCAAGATTTTTTATTATTAAATACAATCTGCATATGTGGCTGATACTTAGAAATCACAGTGTACTAGGTATTTATGAAAAAAAAAAGTGAGAAAATGTTTAATTCAACCAAATTGAGAATGCATTCGAATTTGATTGATATGTTTGACAGTGTTTTTCGCATTCTAACCAATTGATAAAAGATTCGGGCAATTCTTGATAATAGTTCACGAATTTAAATGTTATACTTGAACATGATTTCATTTGTTCGATGAGATTTTGAATTTGGTATGTTGAAGATACATGTAATGTTAAATGTCGAACACAGTTAGGTACTAATGAGCATATATGTGTAAGAAAATCATCGTTTATCGACCTATTAAACATTGAATTAATGAATATATTGAGTGTATGAATATTTGTTGTTAATTGAAATAATCTTTCAAGATTAAGTTGTATTTGAGAAGATAGACTAAATGAATTTCCAAGACATAGTGTAAGATCCTCGATTTTTGATATTTCAATCATAGTTGAAATATATCGAAGTGAACCTAATGGCCATTCATCACCAATATTTAATTTCAATTCATTTACATTTTTAAATCTCACATTCATTGATCTTACTCGAATTGTGCCGTTAGCTGACGGTATATTTAAGTTTAAATCTAAAGACAATTTTTTAACTTCATTATTATTATTAGCAATATTCGATAATGAACACAATTGAGTCATTTGTTGTGATACTCCATATTCTAATTGGAAGTTAGGGTCATAGAAGGATGCTGTGCGTAAGACTATATCTCTTGGATTATACATATAGTCACATACAACAAACCATTTCTTTATTGAAAGCCAAAATGGTGTTTGAAATCGAGATAGGTAAGTTTGAGTATCATTAATTGGATTGAAAATATAAAAAAAGAAATCAAATTTAGTTAGTAAAACTAAATTTTCTTGAATAAATTTTTCTAATTCAGATAAATTGCTTATAAATTCATTTAAATCAATTCCATTTATTATTTCAAATCGTTCAATTGTTGGTGTCAATGAAAGAATTATACATAGCACTGTAATATCAATCTGCTCATTGTTTAATTTTAAATATTTCAATTGATGAAAACCTTGTAAATCATCTGGTTTAGGTGGAATACCATTAAGTACAGTGTCGTATAACGAATGAAGACACAATTCTTGTAAATTAGGTAGATAACGAACTATATCATAAAATTTCTGCAAACGTTCGCATCTGATAGACAAAAATCGTAGAGCACATTGACTAGGCCATGAAAACTGATTGAATCGATTATTCCAACCTGCATAAACAAATTCTTGAAGAGTTGGCAGTGCTAAAACTCGAGTAAAATCTTCATTAGTTATATTTACTTCCAAATCTTGATTTAATTTGAGTTTCAATGTATTTAATTTCAATTGTTGAATATCTTTTAAAATAATATTCAAATAACAATTCTCAATGTCAATTAAAGTTAATGAACGTAATTCAGTAAAATAATTTAAACGATAACGTGCGAGAAAATATTCAATTTGACCAGATGTTTGATTATCATTGGATAATGTCAATGATTGAACACGATTCAAGTCAATAAAATTACAAAGAAAAATCAAATCACATTTTCTAATCGATTTAAAATTGAAATCATATTCATCATAAACATTGACAAGTTCATATAATCTCCTGCAAACACAACGTACTGAACGAGCAATTGTCTGAGCATTGAGATAACGAAAAATTTTGTAAACTAATTCCGGTGGTAATGTTTCGAAATACGAAGACATATTTGTTTCAGTTCTTTTTCCAACAAAATCACTTGATAAACTGTTCTTTTACTTCCTTCGTTTTACAGCTTGGTTTTTTCCTATTTAAATAAAAACAAAAAGTCACGTGTGTCTATATTCTGTTCTTTCACTCACAAGTAAACGAAACATTAGTAAACTATGTCATCATTCGAACCAGTTATTATTCTCTATGGTTCACCGCAAACGCTCGTCAATGTAAACATTCAATTACCAGTTACATTTCAGTTTGCATTTAATATTGATTCACTCATAAATATCATTAATCCATCATCAAAATTATCCGAACCTTGTTTAAAACGTTATTTTCTTGTTTTATTCGATTTACTCGATCGAGATATCTATTCATCATTGAAATCAAATCATTCTATTGTATCAATCTATGATTATCGAAATGTAAATTCAATTCTTACTCAAAATGAATTGAATCAAAAGATGAATTCTTATCAACAACTATCATTGGATATCACACATGATATTATCCGATTTTTGACTATCGAAGGCGAAAAACAATATAAATTAGAGCGAATAGATTTAGTGAAAATTTACTATCAACGAGCACGGATACTCAAAGAATGGATGATGTCTTCATTTCGAGTAGATAACATGAATCATACAGATAAATATATTATTTTGTCAATTTTTCTTTATAGGCTGAACCATGTCATATTCTACTTATTCCATTGAATAGTTCATTAGAAAATTTAAATAATACACAAGAAAAACTTCAAGATATTTGTATGCATTGTTTTAGTTTTACTTTGTTTATTTCAAATTAGAATTCGAGTATTTCTATAGGCAGTGAAGTTGGTTTTCAATCGACAATCATTCGTCAATTGAATGACTATCTTCCATTAAACCAGAGACATTCTTCACTTTTGCCCTATTCTCAATTACTCTACGATCATGAAAATCCACTTTATATCCGTAGATTACTTCGAAATCTATGTTCAATTCGATTGTATCTCTATGGAAATACATTATGTCGATTGAATGATTGGAGTAGTTTGATGATTGAAAGTGAAGATGAAATTATGAATGATGAAGATAATTGGTGTGGATTTATCGAAAATGAACCCATTGATAATGATATTAAATGGAATTTTGGATTTATTTTCGGTAAAACTTGGATGCCATTTCGTCGAATAACACCATTTAATCTCGATCAATTAAAAGCTGATCCAAGATTTCGTTCGGTACTCAATCGATCCTTTCGAACATATGCATCACGACAAATTGAAGTTACATCGAAACTCTTCGATTGGTATGCTTTTAATATTCAATGTGGATCTATTTCTATTGAGGTTTGTATTCTTTTCATTGACAATATAGACTTACTGGTTTGTTTTTTGAATCTTTATAGCCGAAATTAAGTGACTCTGAAATCGAATTAAAAACTAAACGTCGTCAAAGAAGAACCGATCATCTATGTAATCAATGTGTTTTTAAACAACTTCATATGTTTGACTATAAAAAATTTCAAACTCATTCCAATCATTCCATAAAACTCTTCTGGTTAGATGAATTAATAAATGATTCCAATGAATGGTTTCAATCTCATGAATGTCAACATTTCAATAACACATCATCGTTGATAACGTCAATTGAAAAAGAATTACGACAAAATTCTCATATATTCTTAATTGTTTCGGGTTATTTTGGTGAAGAATTATTTCTAACAGTTTATTCGCTAATGAAACAGATTCATTCGATTTATGTTTATTGTGCACAAATCGAAACGAATTTCACATGGAGTAAATATTATTCGGAAATTAAAGGAATTTTTAATGATTTCGATCAACTTCAACAAAAGATCGAACGAGATTATGAACAACTTCAACATTCTTTTACAGATTCAGAAGAACAAAATCAAATTAAATTGTTTAGAAATGAAGATATTCAATCGATTTATTCCGTACCATTGACTGTTTATAATCATGAACAGAAAGATTTATTTTTCAGTCATCAACGAACAATCGATACACTTCTTTCAATGCCACATACTGATGAATCGAAAAAGGAAATGATTGAAGAATTTCGATGTATTTACAATGATAATCAAGCAATTTTGCTGGAAATTGATTTATTTGAACAAACTTATGAATGTGAAGCAGCTGCTCGATGGTATTCAAAGAATAGTTTTATTTCTCGAACGATCAATCAAATTCTTCGATCGAGTGATATTGATCAAATGTTTAAATTTCGCTATATTCTTACTGATATTTATCAACATCTAAAACAATCTCGTCGACAACATCGAAATTCGTCTTTTTATTCTGAAACAGAAACATACTATCGTGGTCAAATTGTAACAACTGAACAATTTGAATATTTGAAACAAATACGTGGAAATATTTTTTCAATAAATACATTCCTATCGACTACATCATCGATGCAAATTGCCCTGATGTATGCTGGCAAACATCCGGACAATCAAGATACAATATCAATTGTATTTTCTATTGAATGTTACTCGTCTATTGAAGCACGTCCGTACGCAAATATATCTGAATATTCACTTTTTCCTGATGAAGATGAAGTATTATT
>ERZ781399.2799-NODE-2799-length-13875-cov-3.824891_pt1 | contig 13875 bp, 16 predicted proteins | sample MGYA00511014_ERZ781399 | MGnify/ENA primary metagenome ERZ781399 (study PRJEB29847, sample SAMN06458254) | wastewater metagenome | isolation source: Wastewater bioreactor | place: South Africa: Cape Town | study: EMG produced TPA metagenomics assembly of the...
TGACCGATGACGAGATTTTCTAAATGAATTCACACATTTTAATCCTCAATGTAAATTCAGAAAAAAAAAGTCGATGATATACTTTATAATTCTGACTAATTAAATTAACAATATTGCTCGAATCTTGTTTCAATTCACCCACGACCGCTCCGTCGATCAATTCAGTCAACGTTTGATACAACGCCAATTGCGATTGTGTCACAGCAAATATGATATTCACATTTTTTTCACTCAATTTCGCACTTATCTGTCCAATCGATGGATAATCCTTTGAAAAACATTTTTTTACTCATAAAAATTCATTTACAAAATGCTCCTACTTGTTTATCACTATGTGTATATTCATTATTAACCATATGACATTCGCCATCGTTCGGTTCGATTATTCCTGCCAACTAAATTTCAAAACAAAAAAAAAGTGAACAAATCGATGAAGTTTTCCTATCGACACTCACTCGTCCATCGCCAGCATAATGAAAACCGGCATCTGTTGAGAAAACGATTAATTTCCGAGAATCATTTCTCCAACCAATAACATCCTTGAAGAAAACGCAAACTATTCAAACGAAATGAATCAGATTTCGATTGACTTTACTTCGCAGACAATGGCTTGCATGATGGCATCGATGCCGCCTTCGGGCGCATCGATATTGCCCGAAACCGGCGCCTCACGAACTTGATACTAAAGACAAAATATTTGCCGAGATTTCGAAATCGAAAAGGATCTCACTTCGAATTCAGTGACATTATCAGATAAACTCATGTGATGCTTGTATCCGTATGCTTTGACACACGGTCCTGTGTAACTTGTTGGACAAGGACGTTCGACCCTGAGAAAAAAACAAATGATTTCTATTGTTTCTTCTTTTTTTCGTTAATTTACGTGTTCGGTGCCGGTTGGACGAATGGTGGAACGTTTTTATCGACAAAAGATCCGAAACCAAGTCGAAAATTTTTTGTAATCGATTGCATTTTTGTTGCTAAGATTCGACCGAGATGACTGAGTTTTTCTTTATCATCAAGCATTGAATGTGAGAGATCCATGAGAAAATACAGATCAACTGGATAATCTTCGGCTTGACGAAAATGAATCGGAATTTTTTCTGAATCATCTATTCACAGAAGATTTTAAAAAAACTTTCGTTTTTCGAAAAAATAATAATCTAGTTTGATTTTACTTATGCGTAGAACAACGTGAACAGCTTGAGGCGACAATTGAACGGCTTGTGAAGTGCTATTAATCGCATTCGAAAGTGAATCATTCTGTAGAACGTAATGATAACTTTTAAACGAGATTAAATAACGATCTGGACATGTTTGCTGGAGATTATCAATTGTATCGCAATGAAAAAACGAGCCATTACGAGGCGAGACCTCAGTTGAATTCTAAAAAACAAACAAACAAATAGTTGTCGCAATTTTTTTTATATTCGATTTTTTACTTGAATACACCAAGCACATTGATTCGATAATGACAGACATGATGAACACGTTTCTTTCGAATTACATTGTTCTATAAGAATCGAATGTTTTTTTTTCTCTTCGTCTTCTCTTGTTTCATGTTTATTTTATATGTCGATTTACCTATACTATTGATGAGATGAATTTTAAATAAAATTCCAATGATCGAATAGATGAAAAATGATTGTCTCAGCATCGATTATTCAACAGATGGAAAAAGAACAAATTACGGACTTGTATTGTTTCTATGCGATGTTGAGAGAAACAACAAAAAAAAGATACAAATAGATGAATGGAATGAATGAAGGACCGACCACAGCAATAAATAGACAAATAGTGAGAAAGTATGTATAGATGTCGTCATTGAATAGATAAGTTAAGATATTTAATTGGCTGTCGAGCTTGTATGTACATGAATTGCGGCTTGATCGTGTAAAAAAAAGCGCATCACGTTTAGATTTTGATGTTTATGAAATTGATATTAATCATTTTATCTTCGGAATAGATTTTATCATCGAATGTTGAATCGAAAAAAATGTGAATAGGCAATCATATTCTCAAATAATCAATCGATTTATCCTTCAAAAAACTCTATTTGATCAAACAAATTTAGTAAAACTTCTTCTATTTATTACCTTGATTATTCTTTTAACAAAAACATATTTCTCTTTTCTTTTACTTTTCTACCATTTACGAAAGGAAAAAACCTTGTTCGTTCTTCTTTTTTTTTTGTTGTTAATAAATATACGTCTGTCTGTTTCGTTTCATCATCATCATCTGTATACATAAGAAACGAAAGAAAAAGACAAGCAATGTCGTCACCATCATGTTCGTCTCTGCCATGTGTTGCTGAAAAATGTGAAATGGTTTCACTTGCATTGTGTCAATGCTGTAAAAAAAATTTATGTATCGATCATTTAAATGAACATGCCAATCAACGCAATGAAAAACTTCTACCATTTGTTGATAAAATCAATGTGCTCTTAGCTCGTTTTAATCAATTAAATAGTAATAATAATAATAAAAATGATGATAATAATAATGAACAAACAGCGATCAAACAATTTGAACAATGGAAACAAGATGCTTATAAAAAGATCGATGAATTTTATGAGAAAAAATGTCGAGAATTTTTCGGAAATAATCTCGAACAACAACGTGAGCAATTAAATCAAATGCAGAGTCGATTAACTGAATTAATACGAAAGAAAGGTGGGACACAACAAGATTTCGATGCATTCGAAGAAAATATGAATTCAATTGAACAGTATCTTGATAAACTCGAACAAAGTCAAATTTCCAGTATTAACTATCGATGATAATTGTCTTATGAAACCGATCGAACAACAAACAAATGAGCAATCGTCCAAAGAACGTGAACATTCAGTTGAAAAATCATCGAAAAAATCGTCGAAAAAGAAGAAAAAATCTTCATCATCTCGACGTTCGAATGATTCATCAGACAGATCATCACGGTATCGAAGCCGTTCGCCAAGACGTCGAAGTAGTCGATCGAGACGAAGTAAATTTCATTCAAAAAAAATTGTATTCTTTTTATTCATTGATTTTTTTGTTGAAATAGGACGTAATCAATCGTCAGATTCGAATTCTTCACGTTCATCAAACTCGAAAAAGTCTCACTGTGAGGATTGTCATGGTTGTCGATTTTATCAGGATCGATTTGGTCCTGGTTTCATGGATGCCTTCGGTCCATGTTCATGTGATTGCCATAAATGGGCTTATTCTTAAATTGATTCTTTCATATACAAAGCTGTTATTTTGTATAGTCCGTGATATTTTTCTTTTTCAATAAAACATTTTAGTCTTGATTTATAAGAAAAAACAGATAAAAGTCTTATGATAAAATTGTTTTCGTTTCGATTTTTACATCGGCAACAGTTTTCTGCTGAATTTGATCTCGATCAAATCGAAATCCTGGTACTATCCATTTGTTACATGAACATTTCAATCCATTTAACGCAAATTTGCCTATAACTATCGAACATGATGGACATTTAATCGGACCCGAGTGTAGATTATCGGGTGTATCGATTTGTGACATTAACCATTCAAGTTGATTGGTAAACAAGTCTTTCTCACTCTCACAATCGTCATTTGAAGAAGTTACATTCGGTTGATCGATTGCGTATTTCTTAAACCAATCATGTTGACCAGCACCTTGTTTATGTCGAGATATATCAGCATTTGTGAATAAATCTGCTTGACATTGTTTACAAAAGTAGTTTTCAGTTCGTTGACATGTTGCATGACCGTATGGTAACGTAAAAGCTTGTCGAAATTCTCGTCGAAGATTGTTTTTACTTTCGATACCGTGCATATCTGTATTATGATCAATATATTTCGATAGGGTACATTCAAATTGAAATTCTTTGTATAAATCATGATTTTGATCAAATCGATGGTTCATTTGTTCGAATAGATATAACTGAGCTGCAAAACTAAGATTTGGTTGGACGATAGGACGTGCGGATCGAAGACGTTTCAATGCATCACTAGCCGATAATTTATATCGACGCATTAACCACATACAAGCGATAGTTGCACTCCGAGAAACACCTAAGATATATCACATAGAAATTCTGTTTCTAGTCAATGATGAATTCTTCGATTTACCAGCATGACAATGAATGAGAACATTATTGTTCGGATTAACAGCTAACGCTTTGTCAATAAAATCGTAGCAAGAATTGAATTCAATTAAAAGATCTGTTGTTTCGATATCATCAACTAGTACATGTTTACGTATAAAACGATCATTGACATCGAGTTCAAGTTCGAAATCGATAATAGTTAGAATATGTGTGATTTGAAGTGCGTCGAGAGCTAATTGATTTTCTGCAGAAGCGAGGCTTCCGAGCCATACACGTTCGTCGATGAGATCTGCGCTAAACGTCATCTATATTCAAACGAAAACAAATAATGAATCAATGTTATTACATTTTCTTCTCGCAATTCGTCAAACATTACAGGTTTTTTGTACTTTTCTTTTTATTTTTAAAGTAAAAAAATGAAGTGAATGCAAAAAGAAATTTTTTATTTGTTTTTTCTGATTTTAATGGAAGAAGGAAAAATGAAAGATTAATTGAAAATGTCAATGTCAAGTTGCCATTCATTTTTGCCTTCAGCAGCTCGTTTCCATATAACTTGATAGTTACCACGATCCAATGAATGTTGATATGAACTCGTTTCGATTAAACGATCAGGTCCAGCTTCTACGACAGTTCCTGTAGTTAAACGAAGATTATCAACACCGGCTGTTCGAGCACCTTGCCAGAATTGTTTGATTTGTTCACGACCTTCGTATCGATTCTTGTCCGGAGGTAAGAGTGTACCTTGAGCTGAGTATAAACCAACTAATTCATCGAGTTTATCGCTATTGAACAATTGTTCGAATTGACGATTTGCTGCATCGATTGTGTCGAATGATGACGACATGACCGTAGTTTGAATAATAAGAGTAAAAACTAACTAAAATATTCAAGTTTATATAAAGTTAAACGAGGTAACTTATCTTTCGTCATGATAAAGAAATATAGGAGAAAAACATGTTTATTTGAGGGTGTTTTTATTCGTCATATTATGACATTTTAGTAATATTATTAATCAAGTAATTACAATAAATGAAGCATGACTTTTCATGACGTCAATTTACAAATGACAAAAAGTTTATTATCATAAAAAATAAAAAAAATTTTCGAATTAGATGAGTAAAGTTGATCAGTTGAGAAGTTTTATGTACATAGAAAGAGAAAAAAATGTGAAATCAGATTATATATTCTTTCGTTTTGAGAAATTTGGAAATAAAATTATCTTCAAATCTAAAATGAGAATTAATATTCGATTTTGTATTTGCGGTTTTTCGGTTTACGACTAAATTTATTCAATAATTAATTTGATTTGCATCAGAATTGGCAGCTGTCGGTGTCTGGACTTGTTGTTGTTCGTCTTCATCAGCAGATGAAATCATTTCTGGACTTGATATCGTATTGATTTCATTGGTAAATTCAGTTGACGGTAGTTGACGAGCTAATTCATATTGATCATCATCGGTATTGGTCGTTGTTGTGGAATGACTCGAACGACGAGATGATTCCGATGGCTTTTGAGAGTTATCTTCATGAGTTATTGTTTTTATTGAATCGTGCAGAGACATTTGCCTAGAAAATTATTTTAATTTATTTGAACATACGAAATGATTTAGTTTAGATACATACGGATCGTTTGTTGGTGTTGAGGGTGAATTGGCTTTTTGTTCATCGGAATCGAATTGACTTTTCATTGGTGATGTTGATAAAGAGGATGGGAGTCTTTTACGTTTGAATTCTGCTTCATCTCGAGCAGTTCGTCTAGAAAGAAAATGTGTTTTTGTTTGTTCAAGAATAAAATGGCAATTGTTTACAGTTCAATTTGAAGTTCAAGAATTATATTTTCCATTTGCACAATTTCACTTTCTCGTTCGCCTTTTAATGTTTCATATCGAGCTTTTAATTGTTGAAGTTCACGATCACGATGTCGAAGAAGTTCTTCGAAATATTTCTACGAAAGTGAAGATTCGAGAGGAGAAATTTTCTTTTTTCGTAATTACTCGTTGTTCAACTTCGAGTTTATATTTTTCCAATGAAACTGTTTCAGGTACAGATGAATTCATCGGTTTCAATTCGTTTTCTTCAGATAATTTTCCAGTTAATTCTTTATTTTCATCATTTTGATTCGAATTTGTCGATATTGATTTTAAACTATTGATTAAAAATTTACGAAAATCTATTTCTGTTTTAATATTTTTCATCTACTGTTTTGATTTGTAGCCAAGAAAAGGTGTTAAATCGATCACATCGATCTCAGAATCATTGAGTAATATCGGTGCTATAATTGGACCATCATGTTTGAAGCAAAAGCTTTTCAAGAAATTCGATTTTAAGACAATAAAACGAATAAATAAATCAATTGAAATACCTGAAATCAAGAGCATTCAATCCAGCTAATTGATCACTTAGAATATACGCTTGCGAAGATAAAATAATCGAATCTTCATGATAAAATTTTCTTCAAAAAAGAAAAAGAAAACGATGCGTTAGTTTTAGCCAAAAACATAGTTTAATATACCTGACTAAATGACAATCGGAAATGACAAGTTTTAAAAGTTCAGAAAGTTTCTTTTCCATCAAAGCTAATTTAATCCAAGCACGTCCCTAAATAACAAAGTCCATAGGCATACTAAACGTTTTAATGAATAAAACTACTTTTTCTTTTAAGTCACGTGTCTTTGACACTTCTTCGACTCGTTCAATAACTAAAAATACCAACAACAGCAGTAAATCAATCGAAATCTTCGTTGCTTCTTAATTTTTACTAGTCTGTCGACACGAGCCAATACATGCTGGTCGAATAAAATCCCAAAAGAATCGTCGATCGGACAGCCAAGTAGCTACGAAAACAGAGCGAATAATTTATGTTTCTTTTCTTTTACTTCATCAATTTCGTACCTCGCATACGAAACGAAAGGACACGTTCAAGTGTAAGAATAAAATTGGTAACATCACTATTTCGATCATCAAATACAGGTGCTGCAGTAGGTGAAGATGATTGATCAATCAACGTATTCAATGTTAGTCTAAGATGAATAACTAGTCTTTCATCGCCATCGATTTTTTTTTGGATTAACACTCTCAACTTACTTGATTAAACAAAGTAAATTGGCTTTTTCACGTTCAGTGTTAATACTTTCACTGTAAGTCAAAGCTGCCATTCTTTTAAAGATATGTATATCTAGATGGGTTCGTTTTTTATTAGAATAAAATACAAAATTGATTCGTTCATTCAAAGACAAAAAACAAGACGAAAGAAACTTTCTGAAGATTGATGGTGAAATTGATTTTTATCTAAAAAAAACCGAAATAAAGCAATGTTTTTTCTTTGAAATAAACATGAAGGAACCTATTGCATCCTTCAGCTCGGTCTCATCGCGTTGTCCATTTTCGTCTGTTTCTCTCAATATAATTCTTTCTTTTCTACGTTGTTTTTTTTCTTCTTCTTCATCATCATCTGTTTTCAATTTGTCAATTCAAATCGTTCGACAAAAAAAAAAGGAAATTTTTTCACAAAACAAAAAAACGAAACAAATAAATCCATATGTACATATATGAGATACCGACGAATAGGACTAAATCTTTTTTTTTGTTGTGGTCTAACGCACAAACTCTCTCTAACGATAGTAATTATTATTATTATTATTATAACCTCCTCCACCTCTACGTTGATAATTATAATTTCCGTTTCGTTGTTTCCCATTTTGATAATCTTGTTCATTATTTCTATTATATGGATGATATGAATGTTGCTTTCGACGTTCATATCGATGAGGCGGAGGCATTCGATCATCATGTGAATAATACGATGATGACGATGGTGGAGGAGCATTATTATAATCATTATTAGAAAAAAGTGGAACTGGTAACGGCTGTTGCTGTTGTTGTTGTTGTTGTTGTTGTTGAGAAGGTTGATATGATGATGAACGATGTAGTAGGTCATTGCCATAGGCTTCTGGTGTGTATGGCTCATTGGCATTATTATTGAAGTCTTTATTTGATGAACGAGCTGATAGACGTAATGGACGATTGAAAAGATAGACGTTTTCCATGATTGCTTCGGCATAGGGAACTGATTCTTCGTGTTTAAATGTAATAAAAGCAAATGCGCGACGACCATCGCGTTTAACGGTCACATTTTCTAATGGGCCACTCTAAAAATGAATACACAGATCGATACAACAACGAAAATTTCAATCGGTTTTTTGTTTTACTTGAAGAAATAATTCGAATAGGATTTCGTCAGTGACATTTTCATGCAAATTTCCACAATATAATGTTCGACGATCTTTACTCTCGCGTTGAGACATATCTCTACAAAAAGAAACAATGAACAATTTGACATGGAACATAACGAAGAAAGAGAAAAAACAACATCGTTATGCAAAAAAAAACGAGAAATTTTTATTTATGCTTTCTTTCTTGAGCATCTCACACCAATCAAAAGTTATTTTCGAATTTTAACAAATAAAAAAAAACTGAAAAAAAATTTTTTTAATTTAAAAAAAACAAAAGAAGAAAAAATTGTTTAGATATTCGAATTTCTTTTTTTTCTGTCGGTCGAAATTTGTACACGGACAGTGCTGCTCGTCGTTGATTGGCGAACTGAAATATGATTATGAATCACAAGCACGCGATAAAATCCGGTCATATTATTTCATTTCTTCTTTTTTAAGTACAAAACAAGGATTGTTGCTTTTTGTAATGGAGAGTACAAGCGATGATTTGATATTTCCACTTGATACCAGTGAGTCGACCGATTTACTGATTTTCATGAGACATTTTTTTTTGTTTTTAAGGTCGATTAAATCGACATTTTATTCAATTAATATCTTGCGGTGATGATTATCAATTTCAAGAATTGATTAGAAACTTTTTACCTCTATTAATACGAAGCGTTGAAGTACAAAATGAAGATTTTAGAAAAAAAGTTTGTCATGAAATCATTATAAATTTGATATGTTTTTCATTGGATTTCTCATCTAGGCACTTGAAGTATTTATACATATGAATAAACGATTGAAATCTCGGCCAGAAATTCAAATACCAGTTCGAGATCTACTCGAAATATTCATCACATCATCTCAATCTCTACCGTTTTCTTCTGTAAATCAACTTAATTGTATTCATTTCAAATGAAATTCTCGTTTTTTCTTCCTCTTAGAATTTTTCAATAATGTACATTAAAATGGGTTTTATGCGTTTGAATTCATCAGATCAAGTCGATTTAATACCATTTCTCTTTCAAACCTTACCCAATCGAACACAATCTCATCAAGAATTACTCATGGGCTTGATTGTTTACGCTCTACAATACGTTAAAATCATTCCGAATATGAATGAAAACATTGTCAAATACGGTCTCACTGATCAATCAACAATTCGACATTTATTTCTCGATTTTCTTCTCAATGTTCTTCTGTTATCCTACAAGTTCGTTTGAAAACAATGAAATCAAAATTCACTAGACAATAATTTCAGATTCGATGAAACCAAAGTTCGTAGCACGTCGACTCGTGCGTATGTCGAGCCGAGTGCAGCGCCTGTTGATGAAGTTCTTTTCTCGACAATGGACGATGCGCCGAGTAAAGAACCTGAAGTGTTCAAACAACCGTTTCCTTGTTTAAACGAACAGCTGCACAATCGAATAACCGAAGCGATTCAAACCGATGAGTTAACTCAAGTTGAAAAAGTAAAAATCACATTCGAATCGAACTTCGTTGACATTTGTTTCTAATCAAAGGATTTCTTCTAGCTTAAAGTCGCAATTTTGAAATTTCTCAATGGAAATATTTATTCGGAAAATGAAATACTCTTTCATTTTGTTCTATCAACGGCTGATTCGAGATACTCGTAGGCTTATGACGAATTCTAATCATATCAACAAATCGAATCTATTTCAGTGTTGTTCTCGCAGCTGAACATGATATCAAACGATTGACAGTTGCTGTTGACTGGAATTCAATGGCTCATGTTCAAAGTCTATTCGAGTTCTTTCTTGGAACTGCTAAGACAATAAAACAATCTGTAAAATATTCATGTTTTTTTCTTTTCATTGACGAATGTTTTTTGTGATTAAGAATAATGAACAATTGATTCGCAATCCATCGAATACGAGAATTCGAATTAAACTCTATCCGTATTTGTTAAGATCGAGATTGGCAAGTACGATCTTTCCACATGCGATACAAGTAAAATCGAATCAAGAAATACAACAGCGACGGTAAATTTCCGTTTTAGATTCTCTATGAAAGTCTTTTCGGCAATTCGACGAATGCGAGAATCAAACATTTTTCTCTTCAATTCGCACAGAATATCATTCAAAAGTAGAATTTTATGAAACAAAAACCATCAATTTATTTGATATTTTAGTGCTGAAATAGCAAATCTAACGGCTGTATCAAAATTGATTCTTCAAGCTTTAGAAAAAGTTCTCAATACGGAAACAAGTCAAACTCATGATGCATCACGTTTGAGAAGTTTAACTTATGTTCTCATCGGTAAACTTTCTTATCGTGTACCGAAATTATTCGCCGATGACATTCGTTTGACTCAACAATTTTTCGAAGCATTAAAACACGAGGATAACGAATGTTGTTTAAATATTCAAGAAGCCTTGAAGTAAAAAACAAAAGACAAAAATCTCATTGAATTCTATTTTCCTATTGGAAATTTTCAGTCTATTAGCTTATTCACAAAAGGATGCAAGTCCGTCGAGTAAACTTATGCTTCAGCATTTACTAACTCAACAGGTTATTCCATCGACAACAATCGATGTTGATCAACACGATTATCCCAATTGTCGGCAAGCAGCTGTGTCATTCGTGATGAATGTTTTCCCATCGAATGATTGTACATCACGTTTTATTCTTCTTATTGCTTGTTCAGACAAAAACGAAGACATCCGTTCATTAGCCAGTCGAAATCTTTTCACTGAACAAGACACCGATTATCCCGAATTTAATTCTCTTTTAAAATTAATTCTCACCAATGTCAATCAAGATCAATCGGTCAGTCGACAAACGTTAATCTATCATCCTCAAACTTATCAACAAATGATCTATTATCTTCATCGATGTCTCATTCGACAGAGTTTTACCGGTGAAAAAACAACACCACTTTGGAAATACGAAGATCAATTGAATGAGATCTCGACATCGATTGAATTCGATCGAAATCAATGGTATAATTACATTCAATTTCTCTTGGATTTCGTTCTTGTTGTTCACGATTGTTTGTCAACATATTTTCTTTTCGAATCGATTCTCATTGGTTATCATTTAAATGACTCGAAAATCGTCGATTTAATTTCAACAAATCTCAGTTCATTTCGTCAATTATGCTTATTTTCGACACGTGATGATACACGAATGTATGCATCGTATTTATACGCTTATATTCTCTCGAAAATCGAGTCCAATCAAACAGCAATCGATGAATTAGTTAAAATTCTTTCGAATTCCAATCAACGTTTTGAACAACGTGAAGGAAGTATCATTGCATTGGGATATATTTGTTCGTATTTGAAGACAACAAATTCCTATCAAAAATTAGGCAAAGATTTATTATTGAAATTAATATTCGAGAATTTAAGTGAATATAATTATGCATTAATAATTGCTATTGGACAATTAGCACGAATGAATTGTTTCGATGGACAAAATCAAAAGGAAATCGAACGTTTAATTGAAATTTTAAAAGTTAAAATTCGAACAATCAACGAAACCAATCGATTGAAAGAGAAAGCCATTCAAACATTAGGTTTTCTTTCGATTTGTTATCGAAATAAAAGTCAATTGATCATCGAAATTCTCACTCAAACACTTGTCGACACTAAACAAATCGAACTTCATTTAAACATCGGTAAATAGACAAACGAAGTCTTTTTCTATTTTCTTATCTCTCGTGTTCGTTGTTTGTTAAAGGTGATGCTCTTGTTTGTTGCATTCTTGGCGTTGAAACTCCATTGGTCAATGATCCTTATCTAATTCTCGATGAAAATTCAGTGAAAACAAGTCAAGATTCGTTTGATGATCGTGCTCATCTCATCGAGTATCTTCTCGATCGGATTCTTCATTATTCATCCGATATTAATAATCCTCACACACGACAAGTTTCATTTCTTTGGTTGTTAACATTTCTTATTCATTGTCGTCGACCGTATTTAAATTCTATCTATCGAATTCTATTCGAAACGAAGATTTTTTCCTTACAAACAAATCTCATTTTTGGTCTTATCGATCAAGATGAATTCAATCAAGAATTAGCATCGAAATGTTTGATTTATATCTATGAAATTCTCGAAAATGAACAATTACAAATGAAATTTAATCAGAATCTATTCGAATATTTTACTGATAGTACACGTTCATTTTCTTCACAACAAACAACAGTTGTTTATGAATTAACCGCAAAGCAACAACCACAAACAACGATTGATAATACACAAATGATACTTTACAAAGAATTTTGTTCATTAGTTGATCTATTATTAGTCGATCGAATTATTAAATCACGTGTTTTCTATTCATTTCTTTATTTAGCACATGAAAATTCGATTTGGTCAACGACACGCTACGGACAAATTCTTCATTTACATGATTATGAGCAGAAATCTACTGAATCTATTCTAATCTATCTTGATAAATTGATCTCACGTTTATTTCGTCTTCTCTATGATCCACAAATGCGTATTCAAGAATGTTTTAAACGTATATGGAAAAAGCTCTTCTCTCAAACAAAACAAATGACAATTGTTGATAAATATTTTCATGAGATTTTCACTGAATTCTATCAAGACATGTTATCTCCACGTTGGCGTATTCGAGAGAGTATTCAATTAGCTTTATTCGATATATTTCGAACGGCCAATCGAAAATTAATTGATAATCAAGAATATTTAAATTTATTCCGAGAATTATTCAAACGTTTGCTAAGCATTTGTGATGATACAAAAGAATCGGTTCGAAAAGCAGCGTTAACAACAATAAATGCATTCAAACAGAATTGTATTCTATTAGCTTGCGATCCAGCAACGACAATTTCGAATTCGTAGGCGAAGATTTTCTCGATTGAATAAGAATAAAAGACCTTTTTTTTTATTTAGAATCAATGAACTCGAACATAAACAACGAGGACGATTTGTTCTCGAACAAATTCTACCCGTGATTTTAAACGAAGGACTTTATCATAAAAATGAAGATATTGCAAAGTTTTCTTTGAATACAATTCGTAGGAATTTCGCTTGAAAAAGCTTCTTTTTTTTCGAGAAATTTTGTGTTTCAGTTGAAATTATTCGATATGGTGATCGTGAAACATTGAAACCTTATTGTACATTGATAATCATCGCTCTATTCGAAGCTCTATCATCGATTGAACCCGATTTATTCAATTATGCGTCAATGAAACTAACAGCTGCCGAACTCAAAGAACAAATCGACATGACACGTTTACTTTGCGCTCGTTCATCGCCGATTATGGACGCGATTCAAACATGTACAAATCAATTTGTTGATGAAACGATTCTCGATGATCTTTCAACGAAATTAATCGATACACTTAAACATTCGATTGGTTTAACAACGAAATGTTTAATAGGACAATATTTTATGACATTAGCAAATCTATTTCCTTCGATTTGTTCGAAATATGTCGGCAAATGGATGGCCGTACTTGTTAATACAATGAGTAATAATTCGAATCGAACATTACGTAAAACATTTACAAGTGTTCTCGGCACGATTGTTCGTCTTGCTAAACGTTCATCGATTGAAAATCTTCTTCAAAAACTCTCCAATTGGTTCTATCA
>ERZ781399.2804-NODE-2804-length-13859-cov-3.638583_pt1 | contig 13859 bp, 13 predicted proteins | sample MGYA00511014_ERZ781399 | MGnify/ENA primary metagenome ERZ781399 (study PRJEB29847, sample SAMN06458254) | wastewater metagenome | isolation source: Wastewater bioreactor | place: South Africa: Cape Town | study: EMG produced TPA metagenomics assembly of the...
TACAAATCGATTTAGGTTCGTAAACCTGGAAAAACAGAAATTCTCGATGAAAGTATTTATTACAAACGTGATGAACCATTTCAACGGCCTGTTGAAGTAATATCTCGCACAAAAATACTTATTTTTTTTTCATATCTCTTTATTTTTATGTTTTCAGATCGTAAATCGACCTGTTCTTCGTGAGACAGTTTTCATGCCCGAACGCAAACCGCCACCGGTCATTCCTGTTCGAGATTTTTACACTGTAAAACTTTGTTTTTTTTCTTGTAATTTGAAATCAATTTTTCTATTGACACAAAAAATAAGGTTGCTCCTGAACCTCCACCAGCAGCAGCAGCACCACCACCATTGGTCTACAATGTTGATCCGATCAGTACAGGTCCTCCAAAATCCTTCGATCTTATTCGAGCTTGTGGCTTAAATGCCGATTGTCCGTGTTGGGCATGGCTTTGTATTGTTCTCGCGTTTATCATTCTCTTGCTTTTAATTGCTTTATGTTTGTATTACATTCTCGAACGTGACGGACGTATTTAGAAATAAACTTGAATTTTTTTTTTCGTTTGAGATTATTTATTTGATCATTAAAAGAAAATCTACATGTATATATCAGAAAGTCAACTAGACAATATGCAAAATAGAATTAACAAAAGAAATTCAGAATGGTAGACAAATGATAAAACACATCTGACAAAAAGCAAAACGACAAGGAGAAAGAGAGAGAGAGAGAAAAAAAACAAGCAAACACTGTTCATTAAAGTTGAGATTCAATAAGGCCGTTGTATTGAGCCGATTGATAATCTCGATCATGATTTGTATGTTGAATTTTAACTTGTCGTCGTGGATCGATAACTTGATTTGGTTTAATAATATCTTCTCGATACCGATAATCTTCTTCGTAACCCGTTGGAAAAATCATTTCATCTTCGAATTCATCGACAACAACAACTGGCTCATGCGATGATGGTCGATATTCATAGATTTGACTTTCATAAAACTGATCGGCTCGTCGTACTAAAGTCGATGATACTGATCCAGCACCAATACTTCTCATTGGTGTCGAATTAACCGCTCGTACTTCGCTGTACATCGGTGGACCCAACGATTTCGTATCGACTACATCGTACGGATCGTAATTATCCATTTGTTTATCTTTACCATCGAAATCATTTTCGAATAGAAGAGTTTGATTTTGTTGTGCTTGTTTTCGGTTCGATCGTTGGCAATGAAATACCCAACATAGACATAAGAAAATTAATAGAAGAAAAAATATAAAGAAAAATATGGCAAATATCCAGAGAAAAAATGAATTCATTGTTAAGATCGATGTTCGTCGAACGCGTAAATCATACGAAAGATATTCATTGTCTGATCGACCTTGATTTCGAATAGCTGCAACGCAATTATAAGTTCCATTATGTTCCGTATTTATATTCGAAATAATCAATGTTGTACTTTTATTTAAACATGAATTTCCTATCAAACAATTCGAACGAACTGTATACGAACCGATATGAATAGCAGGTTCGTTATTAGCCGTTAGAATTTAGCCAATAATCTTATTCTGAAATGTCCACCAAATATCAGGCGCAGGATCCGAATAAACATCACAACGAAGTGTCGCAGTTTCTCCGGTTGTTGCTAGTAAATATCTGAGATCAGGCTTGGAAATAATCGGTCCGCAAACGAATTGTTCATCACGTAATGAAACAATTTTCTTATCAGCCAATGCTTTCGGCAGTTCACATTGAGGTTCATCATGATAGATCGGATATTCCAGTCGATTTAATGCATGACGTAGCCAACGTAATCGACAATCACATTCGAACGGATTCGATGCTAATTTCAGATGGAAATTATTCGGAAAAGTAAAATTATTCGATAGTGTTCGAAGAAAATTCGAGTGAAGATAGAGATGTTTTAGAGAATGAAGATGATTGATGAGCGTCATGTCGATTGTTTGAAGACGATTGAATGATAGATCGAGATGTTGTAAACGTGGATAGATGAGAACATCAGATGTTTGAACATATTGAATTTCATTATGTGATAAAAATAGTTTTCTGTAAAAAAAAACATAATCGAACTTATTCTTTTCACAAAAGAAACACTTTACATGAGATTATTCATTGAGAATTTCGGTACCGATTCAAGTTCATTATTCGATAGATCTAAATGTTCTAACGAATTCTGAATTAAATCAAATGTTTTCTCTTGAATTGTCTGTAGAGTTCCATTGATAATACGTAAATATCTGAGATCATTTAATTGATAAAAATGATTTCCATAGGAAAATTCAAATAAATGTTTCGATACACTTTGCAATTGATGATAGCGTAGAGTAAGATTCGTTATTAATCCTCCACGTCGTAATTTGTAATCTGTTTGTAGATTGAGTTGATCATGTAAACAACGTTGATAGGCAAATATCGTTTGTATATTGTCACAAATCATTGTCATACCTGTACTATCTAATTGACATGTGCAAGTCAATGATTGACTAGATACGAAATGATTTGCTACGAACAAAAGTAAATAGACTGAGACGGAAATGTATTTCATATACGGCGAATAGTTAAGTAGATTGAACTAGAAGAAAGGAAAGAAGTAAGAAATGATAGATTGTCATGCAATCTTTTGTTTTCTAATCAAGTCTATGAAATGGAAAGATTAGACGAGAGTTTTCTTCATCGTTCATCTTGTCGAATTAAATTATCATCACTTGTATTCGTTTGTCTATGTCTTAACTATGACAACTAAACTATATTGAAAAAGTAAGAAAAAAAATCGATCGATCGATTTTTCTTTTGTCAAACGAGACAAAACTTATCATTACAATTGAAGTGTTAATCTCCAAAATGAAAACGATTTGAAATGATTATTTCATCACTGTCCTATCATCAATGACCATCGCTAGACTATCAGTAATTGTATCTGCTCAATGAGGTGACAAAAAAAACATGAACTCACATAATTTGTTGGCTCATAGTAAGGAAGTTTTTTTCTTCTTTTGGTTTAATTGTTAATTTATGCAAGATTGTCGTCCGTATTCCATCGTTCAGCTCAGTTTCTATGTGTGTGTGTGTTGCTTTACATCTAGACAAAGAAAATATATTCAACATTGTCCGAATGACTGAATGAAATTATCTTGAAACAAAGCCACTCAGTATTCTTCCTGTTCAAATAAAAGAGAATAAGAGACACAGCCATTTAATGTTAGAAAGGCAAAGAGAAGAGAAGAAGAAAAAAACTTTGACGTTTTTCTTTATTCCTTTCCTTTAGTAGAGACATTCGGGTAGACGAAGAAGAAGAAAAAAAACGAGAAAGACAATCGCGGGCAACACCTATGTATGAGGTCAAAATACGGGACAACAGTAAAATGATGAGCGAGCAAGCGAGAGGGAGAGAGAGAAAGGACAATACGCTTGTCGAATACCAAATGATTACGCATCAATTGGAAATATTGTTGAATAAAAATCGAACTGATCATCGTCGGTCTCGTTTAATCATTCTCACAAACACATATGGATTGTTAATGAGCAGCACTTGCGGCATTACTTAGTCTAATGTTATTGGAGATCGATTGATAAACAAGAATGTTCTTATTTGGAATATGTCGAGATTATTGTCTGTCTATCTATCTATCTGTCTGTCGGTCGGTACAAACTTACCAGATGGATGATTTATATCCCGTTCGATGTTAATCAAAAGTACAAAAAAAAGAAGAAATCTCGATAGACTTCAGATGTGAAGAATGACAACGAGAGATCTTAGAAATGTGTTTATCGAGAATGTGTAATGGCAAGAAGACGCGATGAACACATTGTAACTAAGCAAAAGATGTGCGTTCTTCGTCGTCGTCTTAAAATAACATCAAATCAACTATATATATACGAGACATCATCGCGTATAGAAAAATAACAATCTTCAACGATATGATGTAATGAACGATTGATCCGAGAGAGAAAGAAAGATCGATACGGGAAATTGTTGATGATAGCGGAACATCACTAATATGCATGAATAAGACGACGAACTGATAAGAAAAAAATGCACGCATGTTCTTCTTTGTTTCACTTGAGTCTGAAAATGGAAACGTTCAATATAGGAAAACTGATAGAAAAACGCGCGAGAGAGAGGAATGAAAAAAAAACTCGATGATGACAAATAAGAAAAGGAAAATTTTTTGGCAAATTTACTCATTGGTTAACTTATGTAAACAATCGAATTAAATTAATTTGACAAAAAGATTCGATTTCAAATCAATCGAAACAAAAACCTGACGAAATCTATCGAATATTTTCGAGCAAATCGGCCGCGTTTTTTCTCTCATTCGTTTCGAAAAAAAATGGCGTCACTTACAAAAGCGACATCTGCAAATCTCAATGAAAAATATGATTCATTCATACGTATATGTAGATTCTTGCGAAGTAGTAGAATTATGTTTTATCTTGTAAAACGATTTCTACAATTGATATTCGTTTTTATTTGGTGTTTAACATTGATCAATTTGATCTTGTTATCATCGATTCTATTCATTATTTCGAATATATTTTTATTGATATTTTTATTTTGGTTGATTTTGACTTTATGTGCATGGTCAATTGCATTTATTCCGATATTAAAATATGTTTTTCTTCCATGGCATCGTCGACAATGTCGTTTATGGACACGAAACTACCGAGAAAAACGTTATTCTGTTGCTTTTCTTCATCAATCATCGACTAAAATCAACGATCAACAACGAATTCATTGGACAATCATCGAATCTCTATTAAAAACCTATTCGCGTGACATTGAAATCATCATCTATACCGATAACAATGACAATCCCAAAGAATTTCTTCGTACAATCAAAGATAAATTTCATATCGACTTAACTCGATATCGTCAATCAGCACTAACATTTATTCATCTTCAAACATATTCGAAACATTTTCCATTATTCAATTCGATTCTCATCAGTTTCGAAGCTCTACTTCGTTTTCTACCTGATATCTACATCGATTCTATTGGTAATCCGTGTACTTATCCATGTTTTTCTTGTGTTGGTTCGGTGCCTATTCTTTCCTATTTTCAACAGCCAATTCTTCGCTACGATCTGTTCGATATGAATTCGCTAACAAGTCGATTGAAATTAATCGTCTGCGATTGTTTGAATTTGCTCTATGTTTGTTGTGCAAATTGTTCGACGAAGATTTTCTGTCATTCATTATGGTTGAAACAACGTTTCGATTCGAATGACGTTCAAGTTCTATACCCACCTGTTGTTGTTGTCGAACAATTTGATGAGAAATCAACGAAAACTCTTGCTGATGAACGAACAAATTTAGTTTCAATTGGAGAATTTTGTGAAGAAGAAAATCATCAATTACAAATTCATGCTTTTCATCAATTTCTGCAAAAGTTCGATTTGAAAAGATTTTATTTCTTTTTGTTTTTTGAATCTTCGTACTTTTAGAAAACCAGAATATCGTTCGAAAACGAAATTAATTCTAATTGGAAACGATGAAAAAAATCGAGATTATATTGAACAATTGAAAAATCTTGTCGAGGAATTAAATCTAAACGATCTTGTTCAATTTAAATTCAATCTCAATTCTGAAGAATTAAAAACTACACTTCAACAAGCGACTACCGGATTACATACAACAGAAAATGATGACTTCAAAATCGGTTCGTTTTGTCAATTTGAATAATTAAGTTCTTCGAAATTTGAGTTTTGATTTAGCAATCTTAGAAATGATGGCTGCAGATTTGATCATTGTTGCTCATGAATCCGGTGCACCTAAACTCGATCTCAGCAAAGACGATCGAACAATTTTGTTCGCCTATGATATTGATTCATATGCGAGTAAATTCGAACAAATATTTGATTTATCAAAAGATGAACGTTGTCAAATAAGTCAAAACATTCGTGATAATCTCAATCGATTTAATCGATTGAATTTTGAAAAAGTTTTTTTTCATTCATTTGAAAAGATTTTATTTGTAAAATAAAACAAAACAAAAATGTCCATTTTCTTTCATGATTCTTTATTTGCAGTCATATGAGATTATTTTGTTTTTAGTATGGCGTCAAAAACAATTGCTAAATGTGAAAAGAATTTCATTGTTCGATGTTTAAAAGATCAACATGTAGATTTCGATGTTTATTTCAAATGATTCGATTGTGTTTTGTTTTGTTTTGTTTTTTTGCAGAGAATTGATCATCGAGCTCCATTGGCTATACGAGATGTTCAAATCGAATTTCGAGAAGAATATGGTTCAGCTGTTGTTTCACTTGGTCTAACGAAGTTTGTGAGTTGAGGGTGGAGACATTGAGCTTTCTAAAACGGTCTTTGTTTATTAAATAGAGTTTTAGCACAAACATCATGTCGAATTGTTAATCCGAAAGAAACACGACCGAACGAAGGCCGATTAAGATTACAATTGAAAAATAGTCATTCGATGGCATTCAATTTTGAAACTGGAAGGTAGTTCGCGTTTGCTCGTTCGTTGTTTGAGTCTAATGATATGTTGATATTGTAGACAAGCTCAATGGACAACTTTAATGAGTCGACAATTATTGCAAAATATTCGAGATTCAGGTTGTGTTGATATGGAATCGTTGTGTATCCTTGCACATCAACATGTTTGGGAAATTAGCGTGAATCTTCATGTTCTTGATTATGATGGAAATATATTGGATTGTGCCAATCTTGCTGCACTTTGTGCTCTAGCTCATTTTCGGTTAGATTGTTTGTGTTGATATAAATTGTTTTGAAGAAAATTAATGATGTCGATATTTAGATATCCAGCAGTAACAGTTGTTGGAACGGATGTTCAAATTGTAAGACAAATATTCATAAGATTGAAATCTGAATTTCTTTTATTCAATTTAGCATTCGGTCACTGAACGAAATCCTCAACCTGTTCGTATTCTACATTTTCCAATCATGATCAGTTTTGCTCTATTTGAAAATGGGTTTGTTATTTCCATTGAATCGATATTATCTCTCTACGTTTCGATTTCGTAGAAAATATATGCTAATCGATGCCTGTGAAGCAGAAGAAAAAGTTATGGAAGGGCTATTTGCTGTTGGTATGAATCAACACAAAGAATTGAGTACATTAACAATGCTTGGCGAGATCTGTTTGAGTCGAGATAAGGTTTGTGTGTCAATGGTTTGACTTGAGATTTGAAAGTTTTCTGGGTTTTTTTCTATTTTAGATTCAAAATTGCATTGCATTAGCACATCACATTGTCTTGGACATTACCAAACAAATGCGAAGTGCACTTGAAAAAAATCGAGAAATCGAACGAAAAGCGATCGAAGCGATCAACCATCGTTAATACATTTCAATTGTTATTTCTTTCTTTTTTTCTTTGTAATACCATATTGGTGTTTATTAATAAAAAGAAAACAAAAAAATGATTTGTTGAGTTAAACAGATGCTTAAATTTCTCGAATTATGTCCAAATTGATAATAGAGGACATCAGGCCGTTTTTTGCACCAGTTATATTTTCCCTCAATTTTAATCTTCCGTTTGATTTGTTTATCTAATTCTACATGATATCACCCATTCATCTTGCTAATCGAGTTGCGTATGTATATAGAGGATAAGATGACGGATAGATATATATCACCGTCATAATCATAATACTATAATGCCACTATTTATCAATGATTGCAAACAAAGAATTGAACATATTTATCATCATTTGACTCGGATGTTTATTGTCAAATGGTTCATTTGCTAGTTGGTGTTTCTTGACTTAAAACTATATGCCAACAAATCTGATGACTAGACAACAGAGTGAAACGGATCATTGTCGTCTTCTTTCTTTTATCATCTATTTTTTCTTCGAAAAAAAAAACTGTTTGCCTCAAGGTAGCAGATTGTATGTATATATGCACTTTGCATTTGACCCGGAACGAAATACTAGCGCTTACGTTTGCTCATAATTGGATACAGAGAAGAGAAGAATACAAATTATTTGATCATTATACATCGATATCTCAATATTGCCAAAAAAAAGAATTGCCGACAATTATGTTTCTGTTTGTGAGGACGTACAAATCATTAGTATTCACCGTCTGATTGATGAAAATAAATCTCTTTCAATTGTTCACGTGAAAATCAAACTTTCCATCGTCAATCGATAAACACATCTGATTCAATTCACATCGTACTATTTGTTTCATTTTCAAATCCCTCAACGATTAAATAATCATTCTTCGATGATGATGATCGTCTTTCTAAATATTTAGCCATTTTGCCGACTTAAGTTTTGTAACGGTTGTATTGTCGGCATCAACTATAAAAGCAGCTCATCTTTCGTTTATTAATCAAGAACGAATTGATGTTTTCCACACGTGTCTTCTTCACAAACACATTTATCTCGAGACGAAAACAAGTGTTATTTTGACATTCGATTAACAACGAATGTATATTAAATACCTGATCAATTAACAAGATCAAACAGAAAAAAAATGAAGTGAAATTGTTTCTCAAGAGATAGTTATTGACTTTTGCTCGCGTCTATTTCGATACTATTGTCTAATGAAGTGATCTACGCGTGAATGCTAAGCAAAAATAATGACGTTTCGCTTGTCTGCCATTCTTTCCAAATATCAATAACGAATCTGTAGTAACAGAAAGAGAATCTAATGATATTTTATGAATATCGATATGTGTCTTTAAATGTCATCGAGTCGATTTTGCTTTTTCTTTTCTAGTTTGCTTGTCGACGATATTCGATCAAGTAATTTCATTTGAATGAAACAAAACGTTTGCTGATTGGCCTGTTGAATATCTCTTTTCTGTTTATCGATTGGTCAATGTAGATATTCGGCTCATCTTTCCTTTTCTTTATTATCCTACGAAAAGAATAGATTTCTCTTCTCTCATTTCTCTCTTCTTTCATCATAGTTGCCATTCAATTGATAAAGATAAATCAATTGATAAAAAATCAAATCGTACCAAAGCAGAACGAACGTGAATTCGAGTGAAACCAAGCAACAAACACGGTACATCGAGCATAACCAACGTAGATCAAACTACCTGTACTTTCTACGAACCAAAGAACATCGAACGATTGCAAATGGGTATGTAAATTATCTACAGATGAATGAAGATCGTATGTGTATATAAATATACGAGAGAGAAGAACCTTGTGTGCGTTTTGTTTTTCGTAAATGTCTACTGATGAGAATGGAAAAAGTCAAATGAGATTGATTTTTTTCTTTCTCTATTTCTAGCTGATTATTCATTCAATGATAATAGTTTAAATCAAAACTATGGTGAAGTAAATCAATTAGGTGGTGTGTTCGTCAATGGCCGACCTTTGCCAACACCTATTCGTATACGTATTATTGAAATGGCCAACTTAGGCGTTCGACCCTGTGTTATAAGTCGTCGTTTAATAGTTTCACACGGTTGTGTGAGTTAAATTCTTGCTCGTTACCATGAAACAGGTAGATTAACTTTGATTTTCAATTTTTTTTTATGAATTTTTATTTTTGTTTTGTTTTACTGAAGGTTCGATTTTGCCAGGTGCTATCGGTGGAAGTAAACCTCGTGTAACCACTCCGAATGTTGTTGGTCGTATACGAGATTATAAAATCAAAGATCCCGGCATGTTCGCTTGGGAAATTCGAGAGAAATTAATAGCTGATAATATTTGCGATAAACTCAATGTTCCATCAGTTTCATCGATTTCACGTATTCTACGTAATAAAATCGGTCCTCTATCACAACCATTGTCTGGCGAAGGTAATAGCGAACATAGTAGTTCGAATTCATCGCCATCACCATCGACAATTGCTTGTAAAATCGAGCCAACATCATGGCCAACTTATGATCAATCATCGACATCTCATCATTATCAACGATATTTCTATCCGTTTGATTCATCTTATACAAACGAAAGTTCATTTCATTCAAATGCAGAAAATATGTTTTCGTATCCTTATCAACAACAACAACAACAGCAGCAACCATCTTCATCACAACATCAACAATATTATCAAAATTTCAATCCATTTCCTTATGCACAATCGGTTCCGACATCTTACTATCCGGCAACTTATGGTTTACCATTAACACCACAAACTTCATGAACACAATCTTTCTCTCTCTCTCTCTCTTTCTATGCCTGTGTGTGTATGAGCGTTTTTTTTAAATATAATAATTGAAATTGAACGCATCTCTTCACCTGTTCAAAACATATCTTGTTTCATAGATTTATTAGTACGTGTGTGTGTGTGCTTTTTATACAGATATATAAATAGAACAAACAGATGAGAAGTCTTTATTTGAATGAAAGAAAAAAATTATCGTCGAACTAAAAATAAAAAATAAAATCAATCGATCGGAGAGTGTTGAGAAAAAAAGACGATTACCTTCAGTTATGATAGTTTCCGGTGCTCGTCGAACGATGGTTCGACGTTGCGGCGTGCCTTCACTCGGATATCGACTACGAACAGTTCGATATCTCGATGTATACGATGGTCGACGAACAAGTTCCAATCTAAATAATTCAACATTTTCGAATTATTCATTTTGTTCTAAAATACGAACATATCATCATCGGGTTCCGAAGCATAAGTTCGAATAACTCGACGATTTCGTTGTGGAACTGGTTCGTCTTCTTCGATAACATAAACATGTTTGTTACTTGCTATTTGTCCCTGTTGTCGATCACGTTCGTGCAATTGCCGAGCCAATTTTTCATTTTCTCGGGTGAGAATTTCGTGATGAGTACGGATCTTTTGTGGATTCGGGCGGCCTCTGTAAATTAATTTTTATTTTCGAGAAAAGAAAAACAAATTCAATTTACTGAGAATCCAATCGATCATATGTGTCTCCACTTCCAATCGAACGTATCGACGCTTGTGAGCCTACAATTTCGATTTGACAATGTGTTTTTGTTTGTTTATTTATTCGTTCGTTATTTTACCTGAATCATAATTTCGATTTTTCAATCTTGGCAAATTATTATTTGTTTGATGGCCTAGTTTTTGTCTTAATTCGTAATTTTCATCTTTCAATTTTCGAACTTCAAGTTTCAAACGATTGATCACATTTTCTTTCGAGTCCGTTTTGATTATCGGTGCATTTTCGATATTTTTCGCTCGATTAGCATATCGTAATGTGCTCAAACTTTCATTTTCACATAGACGTGATGGTGAAATACAAGCAATCTAAGTAATAAATCGAACAAATTCAAAAATCGATTTCAACATAAATTTCTATTTACCATCAATGTTATACCATGACCACCGAGACTATCAGCTAACAATCGAGTTAATTTCGATTCTCGATAGGGTACATGACCGGCACGTTTATTTGGATCGCTTAATGCGGATATACAAGTACCTGAGCGAGAGAAATAAGGTCGTTCAGTGTGTTTTTTTTTTGTTAAATCAAAAAGAATTTACCGAGTGTGAGTAAACTTTTGTTAATATTATTTGTTTCGACTAATTGTTTGCCTTTGGAATGACTCATTTTGACTTTTTCACTGCCTGAAATGGACATTCTCAATATTAAATGCAAGAGAACTTTTTGTGTTTATTTTACCAGCTAAATCGACGAATATCAGTTTGCCCTGTCGAGTCATTTGTTCTTTTGGATCGTCGTATTCTTGAAGATCTTGTTCGATTTGTATGGAAAGCATTGCATGACTACGACTTGACATATCATTGAGATTGTGCGATGCCATCGCTCGATTCAATTCACCTGAAATCAGTTCTCATGATTCGAACGAAAAAAAAAATGAAATTCTCTCTCAACCTTCTTCGAGAATTGTTAATAATTCATCAATTGTTTCGATATAAGTTTGATAGAGATTTTCAACAAAAAATCCATCTTCAATCGAACCACGAACTTGTAAATTATCGGGATTTTCCGGTCGAATCAAATCTCGAATCTTAAAAAAAAAACAAAAAATGAAAATCAATATTCATTTTGATTTTCTTTTTGATACTTGTTCATTATAAATTTCACAATAAGAAACTCGAATATAAAATGGTATATTTGTTTCTTGATTTTTTTCTCTTAATCGTTGAAATAGATACGTGATTGCTCGTGGAGCAATGCCGAAGTTTTTCGTACGATAATTCTCATCCATTCGAAACTAAACAAAATCGAGAAATATTTCTTACAAATTCGATCTGCTCAACATACGATTCCAGCACCTCCGGGTCCGACCATCGTGTGAGTTTTTCCACTACCTGTTTGTCCATACGCAAAACAAGTTGCTACGTATCTAAACGAGATTTTTTTTTCTTCTAAATAAATGAAAAAATTTTGAATTTTCTTTACCCTTGAATAGCCATGTCGGCTAAACGTTTGATTCCACTGTAATGAAACACTTCGTCTTGTGACGATTGTTCGTTGAAAACGGCATCGAATGTAAACCGACGGTTATGTTGTCCTTCAACCTATCGGAACGTGTGAGTTCAGTTTTTTTTCTGAATAATAATCAAGAACATACGATAATTGAGCTCTCGCCTTCACAATGTAGAATTGCTTCAGAATTTGGATTCGATTCCATTTCACGTCCATTCATAGGTCGAACACTGAACAAACATTCGAAAATCATAAATATACAAAAGAAAATCCAAGAAAAACAACACATTTACCGAACAATAACACGAACACGGTCTTTTTCTGAGCCATTATAATCCGGCAATTCGTGTCGAAATCTCCTGAAAACAAGACGCAAAGATGAACACAAACGTTTTATTTAGTAATTCAAAAGAAAACCCCGGAGTCTCAAGTAGAAATGATCGATTTGTCACTGTCCAACGAGGTGAATCGTTCGATGACGTTTCTGCAAATCGAACGTCACGATCGGACGATGTCGGTTCAGTTATAACTATTTTGATATCATTGCCACTCGCCGGAATATTAATACGTGGAAGATTTGACGAAGGATACGGACAATCTGAGGTAATCGTGTATGTTTCAACGGGTATCGTAGGCATTTAATGACAAGTTTTTTATTTTTCTCGTTCTCTATATCGATCGGAAATCACTCGGAGAAACGTAGAAAAGAAGTGACGGAAAGAAGAAAAAAAACAAATTTCTTCTTCTTTTTTTAATTGCTCTCTTCTCTTTACTATATTACGATTTAAAACAAAATCATGTCAATGAATATATTGACAAAAGATTTGCATTTAGATTTCTATTAATTATCAACAAATAAAAGATAATAGGAATTAAAATTAGGATATCTAATCGAAAGAGTCCGACTTTTATTACTCTCAATTTTTCTTTTTCAAAAAAATATCGATCATAACAGGAAATTTTCAAGTATCCTTAGGCAATGAATATTCGATTTTTTTTTCTTTTACGGATAAAACAAACGAAACACTTACGTTCTTTGCTTAGAAACGTTAGTATTCGGTACAGTTTCATCATAATATTGTTCTCTTGGTGGTTCTTGGGATTCTAAAACATATTCATATCCACCTCCTCCTCCTCCTCCATTAGATGATTTCGGATAATACGATTGATAAACATATTCATCATATTCGTCATCGTCAGGAACAGTTTGTTGCTGTTGTTGATTGTTTGTACGTTTGGTTGATGTGGGCATTTTATTCTCGATGTTCTTTTTTTTTTCGTTTTATAATTTCTTTTCAATCACCATGCGTATATGTGTCTTTCGTTTTCTTTTTTTCTACTGCTGCCATAACAAATATAAATATATATTTATATGCGAGTTTTTTTTACAAACGAAAAAATTAAAACAACTTTTTTTTCTCTTCTTTTCTTTTCTCTGTCTCTCGTATTCATAGTTCTTTTTGTGTATGTGTATGCGTTGTTCAGGCTTTAAATTCTATTGTGTAGAAAGGAAAGAAAGAAAATA
>ERZ781399.2806-NODE-2806-length-13854-cov-4.254294_pt1 | contig 13854 bp, 14 predicted proteins | sample MGYA00511014_ERZ781399 | MGnify/ENA primary metagenome ERZ781399 (study PRJEB29847, sample SAMN06458254) | wastewater metagenome | isolation source: Wastewater bioreactor | place: South Africa: Cape Town | study: EMG produced TPA metagenomics assembly of the...
CAATTAGATCGAGAAATAATAACTGGCGATAGTAGTCTATCACTGGCAACAAATCTAACACCCAATTGTACAACACCGAGAAATACATCTCTTTCATCGTATATTGTTGATTTGAAAAAATTAGATTTATCTTTAAGTGGACGAATTATTGATTTACAATTTTTACATAGTTATTATGAGCCAACATTGTTTATACTTTGTGAATCAAGTCGAACATGGGTCGGTCGTGTTGCTTTAAAAAAAGATACATGTTGTAGTGTAGCTTTATCGATAAATGTTGCACAAAAATCGAATCCAGTTATTTGGCCTGTTGATAAACTTCCATATGATTGTCTCAGTTGTTTATCTGTACCTAAACCAATCGGTGGTGTTCTTGTTCTAGCAACGAATTCAATTATCTATCTCAATCAAAGTATTCCAACGTATGCTGTCGCATTAAATAGTCTCGCACGTGATTCAACGAAATATCCACTTCGACCATTGTACGATTTGAAATTTGCTTTAGACCTTGCTATAGCTACATTTATTGCCAATGATAAAGTTTTAATTTCACTAAAAACAGGCGATATTTATTTATTAACATTACATACGGATACAATGCGAACAATGAAAGAATTTACATTCGATCGTATTGGTTCGACTGTTGTAGCAAATTGTTTATGTAAATGTGATGATAGTTTGATATTTTTTGGATCACGTCTCGGTGATTCAGTTCTACTTCGGTTAAATGAAAAAGTTATTATTGATCCAACATCGATCGATACAATTGAAACAATGAATGACAATGAAGATGAAAACGATGATAATAATAATAATAATGCCGAACAAAATGACATCAATTCAGAAAATAATAATGATAATAACAATCAATTGGACTTTTTTGTGCCAAATAAATCCAATGAAGTGACATTTTTTACAAGTGAATTCGGTGCAATCGATGCACGAAAAGCAAGTGTGAATTATTCATTTGAATATTGTGATCATTTATTAAATATTGGTCCATGTGGTTATGGAATTGTTGGCGAAGGTGATAGTGAAGAAACACGAATGATTCAACAATATATTCCTCAACAATATCAAACAACACCATTAGATTTTATTACAACATCAGGCACGAGTAAATCCGGTTCGATTTCAATTCTTCAACAAACAATTAAACCTGAATTAATCACAACACAATCATTACAAGGTTCAATTGATATGTGGACAGTTTACACGACGAAAAATTCACTTGAACAAAAACGTGAACATGCATTTATATTAATTAGTCAAGAAACATCAACATTAATACTGCAAACAGGTGTTAATATTACTGAATTAGAACAAGGCGGATTTCTTACTAATGAAGAAACCATTTTTTGTAGTAATCTTGCCGATGAATATATTGTTCAAGTAACACGATTACATCTTGTTCTATTACGTCATAGTACACAATTACAAATAATACCTTATGAAAATAATCCAATACGTTTTGCAACAAGTCTCGATCGATATTTAGCTATATTGACAACACATGGTGTTATTTCTATTTACATACTTTCAAATGAAAATACTGATCAGCCAAAATTGGTCTCATATTGTCAATTAAATGATAAACAATATACATGTATTAATCTTTATCTTGATCAGAGCGGTTTATTTAGTACAACGGTACAAAATTCAAATTCATATCAACAACAATTTTCATCGAATATGAATTCACCAAAACAACAAACAAATTATCAACAAAAATCTCTTCCGAATCCACTTGTATCAAATGAATTTCCCGTTACTGGTGATGATGAAGACGAATGGTTATATGGTGGTAAAACATTCGATAATCCTTTGCCAACAGTTGAAACAATGGATAGTTCAACTGTAACAGAAACACAAACAACAACAACAACAACAACACGTTCGACATCATTAACACGTTGGTTAATTGCAATTAGTCGTGATGGTACATTGACAATACACGAATTAATGACAGATAAAACAGAAGCACCAATTATTCGATATGAAATACCAAGATTTAATAATGCACTCAAGATTTTAGTTGATATTCATGATACATTACCATTTATGACAAATTATCTTGGCAAAATTGATACATCAACATCGGCATTTGTCTATGAAATTTTAGTTATTGGTCTTGGAGAAAATAAAGATCGAGTTTATATTCTTGTATGTTGAAATATTTCTTTTGATATTTATCTATAAAAGTTTATTTCTCATTTTTAAAAGGCACGTATTGATGAAGATTTAATTATCTACGAAGCGTATACACATCAAAATCTTCCAGAAGATCGTTTAAAATTACGTTTTCATCGTATACCATGTAATGCTTTAGTTCGAACGAAAAAGTCAAATGCTAAAAAGAATGCAGCTAAACGACAAAATCAATTGAAACAAAATTCTAATTTTCAAGAAGTACGTAGATAATCAAAAACAAATCAATTTATTATTTTCTTCTAGCCTTTGCCTGTTCAAACTGATCTGATCGACGATGAAATGAACGAATATCAACGTATGTTATTACGACCTTTTCGTGATATTGCTAATCACGAAGGTATATTCGTTTGTGGTACACATCCATATTGGTTGATATGGTTCGTTCGTTTATTTATTGTTTTTTTTTGTTTAATAATGAAAATATAAATAGGTCGAAAGGTAATCTACGTTCATTTCCGATGAATATCGATGGACCGATAAAAACATTTGCGGAATTTAATAACGAAAATTGTCGAAATGGATTTTTGTATTTCAATCAACGAGATGATTTGAGAATATCAGTTATGCCATCGAAACGAGTTCTAGATACGCATTGGCCATTACAACGAATTCCTATGAAACAAACAGGTAAATTAGATGAAATGAGTTCGTTTGTTAAATCGAAAATATTTCGTTTTAGTACATTTTCTTTGTTATCATGTCGAAAGCAAAGTAAATAGATTTCGAAAAAACAAACAAACTCAAGATTAAAATGAACATTTCAATATTTTAGCTTTATGCAGCAGCATTAAGTACTTCGGAACCAACGAATACATTAGTTCAACCATCGGGTGAAGATCGAGAATCGATCACATATCAAAAAGGTAGAACCCATCGATTATTTATTCTCAATGATCTTATATTTTGTATATTAAGAATCAAATTTTCTTCTTCCACTTCGAGACCAATTTTATGTTCAACTTTATTCAGCTATCAAATGGGAATCTATACCAAATGCTCGAATAACTATGAACGAATGGGAACATGTGACATGTATGAAAACGATTGCATTGAGATTTCAAGGCAATCTCATGAAAACTTATATTGCAATTGGTACGGCCAATTGTTTCAACGAAGATGTAGTCAGTCGTGGACGAATGATTCTATTTGATATTATTGAAGTCGTACCCGAAGTGAATCAACCATTGACAAAACATAAATTAAAAGTCAGCAGAATTAATTCGATGTCAATAGAAGATAGATAAATAATTATTTTTCTTGTTTTAAGATTGTTCATGATCGGGAAGAAAAAGGTCCTGTAACAGCTGTCGATTCGATACTTGGCTATTTAGTCGCTGCTGTCGGTCAGAAAGTTTACATTTGGCAATATGTAAACAATAGTCTCAAAGGTATAGCCTTCGTTGACATACAAATCTATTGTCATCGTATGATTACAATTAAAAACTATATTCTCATCGGTGATGTTCATAAAAGTATTGCATTGTTACGTTATCAAGAGGATATGAGAGTTTTATCGTATGTCAGTCGTGATTCACGACAATTGGATATATTTGCCGCGGATTTTCTTATTGATCAAACGCATATTCAATTTGTTGCGACGGATGTCGATAAGAACATGTATATCTATGCACATGTACCGACGAATAAGGAAACTCAAGGTGGACAATGGTTAATGAAAAAATCTGATTTTCATATTGGTTATCCGGTCACATCGACTATTCGAATGCTTATCAATGTTCAACAGTTAACAACGAAACAAAATTTTGAAAATAAACAAACATTATTAATGCGTATGACGACATTTTTTTGTTGTTGAAAGTGTTGATTAAATTTGAGGTTTTTTTTAAAGCAACACTTGACGGTGCAATCGGTTGTCTTGTTCCATTGAACGAAAAAATCTTTCGACGATTGGCAATGTTACAAAATTCGTTGACAACGATGTTTCCTCAATATTGTGGTTTGAATCCGAAGAGTTTCCGGTAGTTTCTTGTTTCTGTTTAAACAATTTTCATCTCGCGTTCTGTTTTATTGTAGCTCTTGTAAAAGTCGACGAAAACAATTGGATAATCCTCAGAAAAATACTCTTGATGGTGATTTATTATGGAGATATTTTGATCTTAGTTTTATTGAACGTAATGAATTACTCAGTCGACTAGGAATGACTTCAGATCAAGTAAGTCAAACCCAAAGAATTCATTTTTGTTTTACATCGATTGTTTTTTAGTTCCACGAAGATCTGACGGATATTGCACGAGCTGTGACTTTATTCTAAAAACAATGTTTTTTTCATGTTTTTTTTTGTCTTCTTTTTCTTTGTTTGATGTATAGATACTTGAAAAACAGGATTCAGATGTGTGTGAAAATATTTTCATTGTTGTAGATAAAAGAAGAAAAAAAAAAGCTTTCGAGAGATGGTCTTTGAGAAATTCTTTTCGAAAGAAAAAAAACCTGAACTTCCTCCATCACCACCACCGCCAGCGACTCCGATAAAAACACCGGAGAATGATGATAAGAAATATCTCAATTCTATGAAAGACTGTCGACCAACTGAATTAGAAGACTATGGTTATTATTTTTTTCCGGAAAGATTCGGCGGTGAAATTGTTTTCACTTTACCACAACGAATCTTACAACTATCAATCCCATTTGACTATGCATCAAGAGATTTAGCAAGAAAAATTGAATGTGAAAAATCTGTAATTAAATCCGTTGAATCTCATCCATTAGTAAAAACACTTGTTCAAGCACTTCAAGATCACAATTGTCCAATAGATCTATCGCGACATTTCAGTTGTGAATACTGCGATAGTGCGATGCCAACAGGCATGTTCGATCCAGCGACAAATCAAATTGTTGTTTGTCAAAATGAAATCGCATCGTTCGATAGCTGTATTATAACTGGTCTAATTCAAGCATTTGATTATTGTCGAAATAAATATGACGTACATAATCTACGTCATTTTGCTTGTAGTCAAATACGTGCACTTAATTTTACAGATTGTAGTCTACTCAAAGGAACTTGTAGGTTCATTGGTTTTTAAGTTTTGTATGTATATATGTGTGCGTGTGCGTGTGTTCTAGACGTGGATGGTCGTGTCAAACGTCGTTATCACGCATGTTTAGAAAAAGAAGCTGCTCTACGATTACGAATGATGCGTTCAGTTGATGCTCAAGAAGCGAAACAAATAGTCAAAGATGTCTTTCGACCATGTCGATATGATTTAGAACCATTCGGTCAAGAACCAAAACTGACACCCAAAACAAAATATATTCAAAATGAATATGAACGATTTCGACGTTGGTCAAAAACAAGTTCATAGAATGTTTTCGTGTTTTTTTTTCTTTATTGTAGTTTTATTAGCAAAAAAATAAAAACCAAACAAAAAAACTAGATTCATTTTCTTTTATTAATCAAACAAAGAAGAAAAATATGAAATCAGACAATTGAAAATAATATTAAGGATAGTAATCAAATTTTACCTGAAAATAGTAAATATCGAAAAGAAAGAAGAGGCAAATAAATAAAATCTATTCATCGGTAAATTGAAGTTGAACATCGAAATTCTCACGAAAAATACGCCAAGTTTTCGATTTATGTGGATTATCTAATTCTTGACGGGTTAGAATAAGCCTAGACAAAAAGAAACATTTAAGAAAGATATTTACCAATGCAAAATTTAAATTATTTTCTTACGAATTATTTTCGATAAATGAAGTATTAAACCAGAAATAAAATGCACAATCATCATAATTTCGAGGAACTTTCTACAACAGATAAAATTTTCATTTCAAAAGACAGAAGAAAAGTATTGAATTCGAACTTTATTTGTGGAAAAGAACATGATCTTAACGTCGTTCTTCAATGGAGCTAAAGCAATATTTGAAATGATTATTTTATCTTCTAGACGATTGAATTCATTCTAATTGAAAGATAATTATAGATATTTTTAAAAAGAAAGAAATAAGTCCTACCGTGCAAGTATGTTCATCGCTTGAATTTTGTCCATTTAAATAAAATGTTCCAAGTGATTCATCATAATTTCCTACAGTAAAATACAAATCACTTCCATCTCCATTTCCAACAGCTAAAATACCAATGAAAAATATGTTCTTCGTCTTCCTCCTCTCTCATCTTACTAGCAATTGCAATGATCGTTATTGTTTGTAATCGAAGATATTTTATAGGTGGCATTTTGTGATTATAAATATGAAGAATTTTATCATAATATCCAACGTAACGTGTTTGAGAAGGTGTTTCAACGCCTTGATAAGTTTTACCATGACGAAGATCAGTACGACCTTCAGCAAATAAAGCCAATGCTTCGTCTGCTGTTTGACAAACGCCCGTTTTTAATAAAGCAACTGATATCATTGTTCCTGTTCGTCCTTTTCCACCTTTACAATGTACAGCAATGACATTCGCTTCATTTTCTTCAAACCATTCTGTGACTGAATCAGCCATTCGAATCATTTCACTAAATATTTCGATTGAGTATACGTATATCTTTTTTCTTAATTTTTCTGTCTACTTTAATCTTGGCACATTATGATCATCAATTAGAAATCGTTCAACACGATTATGAAAAAATGCTGCATCATAACAACGTTCACCTAGAAATCATTCTCTCAATCACGTATATCTTCACCGAGAAATCATTTACTGCACAGATTATATACACGGTAATTTTCGCCATAGGTTAAATCCAAATAATGAGCAACATCCTAAGAAGAAAATTATTTCTACGTAATCTCTTGTTGAAAACAAAATAATGTATCAATGAATGGGACATATTCTGCAATCGAGCAAACTAATTACGTTCAAATTCGGGCCAGGGATGAACAAGCACGACAGAAAAAAAGATGATAATAGCAAAATAATTTGAGAATAAACAATCAATCAAACAGCTAGAAGCTCGAATTTCAAATGAATAACTTACAACAATATCATTTCGAAAGAAGGCAGCTTTGCCTTTACTTGGAAATGACATAGCAATGATTCTGTCTAAATTTGCATGAGTTCAGAGATTGATTTTCATAGTATTTACGTTTCCCTTGCGAATGCAAAATACGGAAATGTCAGTTGAACTTACCAGAAATTGCACATAGATCAAGATCAAAACCATTTCCTATCGTACGTTTTTTATTCTGTCCGACGAGATGTCGTGAGCCTGTCTTAATATGTTCTCGATGACGAAGAAGACGAATCGTTCGAATTAGATTAATAACACGAAATAAACGTGGAAGAATAATGATTCTATCGAAAGACAGAGAGGGAGAAAGAAAACAAATCTTAACATCAGTACAATCTCAAATTACTTAGCTGCTTGTTTTTTCTGAGATGTTCCATCATATGTAGAAACAACAACGATATTAACAATTAAACCAGCTGTCATCACTATTAAATCCATAATTTCTAATTTCTTATGAAAAAATTCACGTCTACGAGGAAAAAAAACAAAATAATCTTTCTTTATAATCAAAATATTTTCTTTGTACCCTTGTGCAAGAATACGTAGTAGAATATCCAACATGAATATAATCGATAGCACTAAACTGATCACATCTAATGTAAATACTGTATCTGGATGACTTTCGTTTATATCAAGAATCATGGAAATAAGGATGATAATTAAATCGGAAATAAATAATACGGCTATAGTCAAACGAAAGCCAATACTTTCGATGAAACGACGAAGTTTATATCGGAACAAACTGTTTTAAAATAAGGCAAACAAATGTGTTTTTGTTTTCTTTTATACGAAAAACAAAAAGATTTTATTTACGAACTCAAATTCTGTTTCTTTAGGCAATTTTGGTGGATCATCAACCGATAAGACACTAGAGCAATTATAAAAACAAAAATTACATCAATATTCTTCAATAAACTTACGTTGAATCGAATGATATTTTGACTTCTCCATCTGTACTCAAACTAACCGGCGTTGATGATGTCATTTGATTCCCGTAGAAAGGATTTATCATCTGAAATAATTTGTTTATTATCACATCAAATAAATATTTTTGACTATATCTCATTAAAAAGAACGATTGAGACAAAATAAACAAATACATCGACAAGAAGTAAAAAAAAAGAGAAACTTGTGTACTTGGTTTGTTTGTTTGACTAAGCGAGATTAAGTACAATATTTAGAAGAAGAAAGAAAAACTTATTGTGCATAGTTCTTCTTTTTTTTTGTTCTGTCCTAAATCTCATTTTACACTTGATGTCTTTATCAAGAGATTATTATCTCCATATGCATACACGATAACATGGAATAGACATGCTTGACTAAATACAAAAAAAAAGAAGAAAGAACTGGAGCAAAGATGTGCTCGATGTACAATTAGAAATCCATCTAATCGTCAATGTCGAATAGACCTGAACAATAATCAAATGTCAAATAAGCAACTGTCGATGCAGGAAGAACTTTAATTAAGTTCGGTAATGAACCAAAATAGAAACCACGCCAACCATCAATCCTTAAAATAAAAATGAATAGATAAGATTGGAAAATTTTTGTTCAAGATAGTTTCTTACCTCCATATTTTACCTATCATTTCGAATAGATTTTCAGGCACGATTTGGTATTGTTGTCGTGTTCTTATCAAATACAATGGATAAGACGCATACATTGCAGCAAGAGTACTGACATTTGATATCATCGTCAATGTAAAAAGACCTATGGGTAGCACGAGGAAAGAGAGACAAAGAGAAAAGAAAAGACAAGAAAAGAAAGAACAACTACAAGGTCATACTAGGTTCTTCTAGAGAAGTGACTTTTTCACGATAAATTCGTCGAAGATATTCGTAGAGTGCGAAGTCAATACCAGCAGCAGGAAGTACTTTAATATCGAGATCGAATTTGATCTTTATTCATTTATAAATTATTAATTTTTACCTCCGAGAGAATTAGCAAAATAACCACGATAGAAAAATCTCCAACCTTCGGCTTGGTATAATTTTTGAACGAGATCTCGAATGGATTTATATTGGCCTGTTGTTCGCATAGCCGCTAATAAACAGTAAAATACGACGATAGATAATATAAAAATAATATTTTCTTTCAATTATCAAACCTTGTGTTTTCAGCACTTCTAGTGGATAAATAACTGTCTGCGCAATAAAACCTGATAGACAACCGAGACCAAACAATTCTTTATTAGTTACAGGAGAAACAATCTATTTAAATCGAAGAAGAAGAAATTTTTTCATTCTTTGAGTATTCGTCGACAATTGTATGTTTACAATTTCATCGAAATCTCCTCGCAATTCTCGAAATGTTTCGAAAATGCCCTGTCGAAGTGCCATTTCTGGTGTCATTTTAAATACAGCAATACCATTTCCACGCCAAAATGATCGAATACCTTTTAAACCACCTCCACCTTCGCCATACAACGTCCTACACACAATCAATTTGAGGTATCATTCAATTTCATTCAACATACGTTGCTGTATTCAGCAGTTTTCTCTTTCCTAATGCTTGCATATAGATTTTCAATCGATCTAAAGGTGCTGTTACTGTTCGTCTAACCATTCCCGAAAGAGCACCGACTATAAAATGACGAGAATAGAAACCATTTTCATGTTCTTTTTCTGTATACGAATTCGGCATTTGCTGTTCGTTAATTGTATCTAATTGAACACCGCGACGCCATGAACGAAGCGATGCTTCTAATTCTGTTGATGGTGCAAAACGGAAATATGTTTGCCATTCGGAAAATGTGATGTTAAAATCTTGATCACGATCGAGTACTTCGATGATTTTCATGAGATCTTTTTTTCTTAAAACAATTTTCAAACGTGAAAACGCCTTGGCTAATTCAACTGGATCGACAATGCCATCTTTATTTAAATCCATTTCTTCGAAACTAAATTAAAAAAATCTTGTTATTCAATGAAATTTCTTTGTTCTCAAAATAAACAACCTTAGTTTTAATTGTTTCTGTCGTTCGAGCATAATCTGAAGAAATTTTTCGCCATCAATTCGATCACCCTTAGGTTTCAACGATGAAACTGATAGAAAATATTTTTTGTTTATTTCTGTTTTTTTTTCGTTTATTTATTGAAAAATAACTTACGAAATGTTCGTACTTGTGATTTTCTCTCTGATTTTGATTTTTGATCTTCATCAACACGTTGAAGGGCGACTTCGAGATCTTTAATTCTTATACGTCCGTTATCATCTTGATCTAACGTTCGAAGAAGATCTTCAAGTTCATGCATACTAGCTTCATTTTGATCATTTATTTTCCGTCGACGAAAACTAAACATACGTTATCGTCTGAAATTAAGAGATCGTACATGTATATTTATCTTGATTAACGACATTTATTCATTGAAAATAGAATAGAAGCAAATTTTGAATTTGATATTCGATAAAGAGATTCGTTAAATAGTTTGTTCTACACGGACAAGACACACACACACATAGACAGTGAACACTGTTATAATAAAAGGAAAAAAATGAGAGCGATATATTTTCTTTTCTCGTTTGACTAGATGTGCAAAATAGTTCGGTTGTAGTTGAATTTATTTTGCGAACGGTGGGACAATTGCCATAGGCAATTTCGTTGTTGGATTGATGAGTTTCTTGTTTGTTGACGAAAGTTTCGATGGATATGAATAAGGCGAATTTATATAGCGTGAATTTGGCAATGTTGATTTGCCCTAGAAAAACAAGATCATTTTTCAATTTGACATAAAAATAAGTCAAGCAAAAGAAGAACAAGCAAACGAATTTTCTCTATTTACTATTTAGAATGAGCCTGTTCTCGGGTCTGAAAAGAATGTTCGTTTTTGTTTTGTTATGTTTATTTTTTTCTATTTACATGAGATCGAGTTTGAAGAGGTGTTAACGATTCATGATCATATTGTGACCAATCAGCTTGACATGGATTTGTTAAGAATCCGTCCCAATTGGATAGTTCATGCTAAATATTGAATGATGACAATTCGAAATTTTAATATTGATTTCCTACTGTTCGATAATATTCAATGAGATGTTCGAGCGATTGATGAACTTTTGATTCTCCGATGACGTTATATTTCGAGTTTTTCAATTGATTGATCATATAGTGTCGACAACGATCTTCCGCTCGAAATGATAACGAAAAGCCAAATCGACTTTCACTAAGTCGAATAAGAAAACAACCAATCGATTGATTAGCTAGCAGATCTTCGGCACGACTAAATAAATCAAGAATATTTCCATATGTTCTTCTTTCTTTCTCTCGTCTTACTGTCGAGTAATATTTCCATGAAACCAACTCGGAAATGTTCCATTTCGACACACATATGGATATTGTGTGTCTCGAAACCATCGTAAACACGACTCTCGTTCGCCTGGCGAACCATATTTCAAGGTCAAATACGACAATAATGAGTCATAATCGACTAATAGTTCATTTGTTGTTGCAGTTTTCGTGTTCGGTAGAGAATATTTGCCTGGTAGATTAGTTGAAGTCGTTGATGAATATAATGAACTATCGCGTACAGGTGGACGAGGACGTTGATCGTGATTTGAATCGGTTGAACTTGGCTTTTTAACTAGTTGAACAAGTTTATCATGATAATCATGATTGATTTGTTCGATGTAACAACAAAATTTATTGACAGTCAATTTTAATTGATCGTATTGTTTTCGTGTTCGATAGCCACGAAATCCTATGAAAAAATTTCAGTTTGATTTGCCAAGAAAAACAAAATCGAAATCTACTTCGTTGAATAACTAATGCTGCTTGTCGATATTTATTCATTTGACTTTCTAATAGTTCGGGATGATAGTATTTTAAAAATACTTTTGTTTTCCTATAATCAAAATTTAATTTATCGTTTTTGTATTGTTTTTTTTTAATTCATTTACCCGATTTGCCAATTAGTTAAATGATTTTCTTCGAGAATATGTCGACAGAGATTCTCCATTGAAGTTTTCAAACGAGTTTTCGATAGAAGACCGTATCTACAAAACATAATTTCCAATTTCTACACATCAAATTCTCTCTGTCAATCTTTACTTCTGTATAAAATCTTCGAATAACAATCGTACTGAGTAGCCTTCTTTTCGAATTCGTGTCGTTTCTAACATTCCACAATATCGAAGCTAAAATAAACAATTGATCAATCGAATTTCGTTTGCTTAAAAAATCAATACCTGTGCCCGAACAAAAATCTCATCGAATAGATGTGCTTGTTTTTGTTGATTTGGTTTGATACAACGCATGAAAACGGGATGCGATGCACACATTCGATCCATGAGAATTTGTAATGAATTCTATTCGATAGACAAATATCAAATTTGAAAATCTGTGATCGTTTCGGCATTTACTCGATATTGAGCACCAACAGTTAATCGATTTTTTGCATCTTTTTCAGCGGCTGTTCGATGTTGAAGCTAAACAAATTATTCATCGTTATGTTATTTCGTTTATTCGAATGTTGACAAATTTCGCTCACTCCTCGATATGAATCATAATGGCCATCGGATCGATTTCCGTGAAATAATAAACGTATTAAATCATCGTGACTATGTTTGAACATATCAACAACACTATCCGATAGTGTATCTCGATTTTTTTCTAAGAAACCCAATGCCGAATAAGTAACTTTGCCGGCATAATGATGAATTGTAAATGATGATTTGGTATTTCGATTGATTAGATAACATTCATGTTTATTCGAGCCAAAATGATAATTTAATTTTTCGACCAATGTTTGATCAGTTGCCTTTGAAGAACACATAGAAATTCATTTTTAATTTAAGATTGAAACAAATCAAGTTGGTTTTACTTTAGGTAATCGACTTTCATCATCTAATAACGAAAGAATTCCTAATGGTTTAGCAATGAAAAGTTCCTTGAAAGAGAAAAATCAATTGTTTTCATAAAAAATTCGTTGATTTATATTTACTAATAATGATTGATTATCAGTGAATCTCAGTGCTTCTGCTCGTACACCTTCGAGTTCATATTCCATCATTTCCATACGAAAAATATTCTGAATAGGAAAAATGATTTCAAAGAAAACGAAAGATCAACACGAACGAACTTGATTAAAAAAATATTGAATTTGTTCATTAGCTAAATTGATGCATAATTGTTCAAAACTGTTTAATTCAAAATGTTCAAAACCTAAGCAACAAGAAAAAGAAATTTCTATTCCGTTGTTTTTTGTTTCTTCGAATTCTACCATAAATATCTAAAAGACCAATTTCAATAATTCGATGTGCTTGATCAATTGGATATGGATTATTTAATGTCTCATTAATTTTCCCAATTAACCATGAAAATAAACGAGCATATAAATGTTTCGATAGAGCATCACGAGCATCTAACAAAAAAAAAGTCAAATTTTCTTTGTCATAAAGTTGACAAATCCTAACCTTGACTCGATTGAAGACTAAATTTTCTCGTCACACGTTCATTTCGTGTTAATGTCGTTATAGTTGTCAAACATTCCATAATTAAATCTGAATTCACACCAAACATATTCTAAAATTAATGAATTTCAAATCTTAAATGTGTTTGTTGATTTTTATTTACAGCGGTTATCGAAAGATTATTTCGAATGTTTTCTTCATCGAAATTTTGACGTGTAAAACCTTCGTCATCAGTGGACAATTGAAGATTACCAAGTGTTAATATTCC
>ERZ781399.2814-NODE-2814-length-13830-cov-3.197314_pt1 | contig 13830 bp, 11 predicted proteins | sample MGYA00511014_ERZ781399 | MGnify/ENA primary metagenome ERZ781399 (study PRJEB29847, sample SAMN06458254) | wastewater metagenome | isolation source: Wastewater bioreactor | place: South Africa: Cape Town | study: EMG produced TPA metagenomics assembly of the...
CGAGCCTGTAACGTCGTCGACGATCGTCAAGGCGAATGGTCAATGGGTTCAGCGCCACACGGACCGTTGTACGCTTAACAAGGGTAACGCTCCCGGTGAATATGTTTATGTCAAGTCGACAGAGACCGACAAAGCACCTGATGGAAAGGACAAGCAAGATAAGACGCGGGACGAAAAAATCGCGGATTATGCGGATTCCAGGCATTATCGCCGTGCTCCGGATGGCGGATGGTATACCGATCCGAACAGCACGAATGGCTGGGTTTCCAATGACAAGCTTGGGGAGGAAATGGACTATGTGAACAGCGGCCGAGGCAATATCCAGCCGCTCTCACTTGGTTCAGGCCCATCGGAGATAAAGGCCTACACACCCTCATGGACGGAGAAAATTGAAGGCTCCGTTCAAGATGGGCTTATGTCCATGGGCATGGGCACATACCAGGCTGGTGAATATGGCCGGAAAGTAGGTGGCTTGGCTGGCTTTGTGCCCTTCGTGGGAAACGCCCTTTCGTATGACGATGCACGCCGCTCCTTCGCTTCGCACAACTATCTGCTGGGAAGTATTCAGTCAGCCGGTGTTCTCATTGGCTTCGGCCCCGGACGGCTGGCCGAAAAAGGTTTGGAAAAGGGTGCGGAAAACATCGTCGAGAAGCAGCTTGAACGGGCTGCGGCAAAAAAGTTGGAAGAGCAGGCCGCAAAAGAGGCGGCCGAGGCCGCGGCGAAGAAAAAGGCCGATGAAGCTGCGGCCATTGCGACCGAAAGCGGTGCTAAAGGCGCGCGAGTTACGCAAACCGGCTCTTACAAAGATTTGCGTAAACAATTGGAGGGAACAGGTAAACAAGCAAATCACATGAATCAAGACGCGGCGTTTCGCGATGTGATTCCGAGTGACGAAGGTATCGCAAATGCGATGTCAGGAAATGCATTTAAAGATGTAGGATCACCGCATTACGAGTTCCACAAATCTTTGGAAGGTTTCTGGAATCAGTATCGCAAGGGAGGAGCTTTAGAGGGAGCGCGCCCAACTATAGGTGAATATGATAATGCTCTACGCGAGGCATTGAAAGCTGGAGGATACTCATCTTCCGAAGTGGATAACTTGGCCGGGTTGGCCGCACAGAATCGCGCAACCTACGGCTTGAACACAGATAGCCTGGTGCCTAGAATACCAGGACGCATAAATCAATCGAAGTAGCATGGAGAAACTCTTGTCGGAGCCCAATCCCCGTACAATTGCGACGTTAGATAAGCTGGATTCTATTGAATGGTTTTCGAATGTCGGAAAGAGAGACCAGACTTACGCTGAGTACGTAAACTCGTGGGATGAAGCCCTAAAATCCTGCTCGAACACTGAGTGGGAAGACCTTACTTCAGAAGCTGCAAATCAGTTAGCGGAGCGAGTGAGAGAGAAGAGTTTGGATAGATTCAATCAATGGAATTCCATCTTGAAGGTTGTCAAGCCATTTTCTGATGCTTTGGTCGCAGACAAGTCTGAGCATATTTCGGTATCAAATAAGCTTCCTGATACATTTCTGAACTGTGTTAGATGGGACATATTCCATTTGTGCATGGAGGCTGAATATTCTGATCTGGTGGAGCCAGCATTTTTTTCCTCTCTTTCGTTTTATTATTTCAAAGGTCATTTTCCCTGCGGGTATTCCGGCCCCTTTCCGAAGGGCCGGTTCGTTATTTATTGACTTTGACGCACTGGCTATCAATGACTATCGAATTTGATGTTTTTAGGATATCGCATCCAGAGCCAAGTGTGGTTTCTATCCCTATTGGCGTCACTGCGTCACGAACCTCTGAAGTATTCTCCTGTGTTTTCAGCAAAGCCAAGTATTCTTGCAATCTCTTATGATTGCCCAGCTCGGCAGACATCTGATGAAATTCATCTTCGTTCAACTGACGACTTTGCCTCCACAAACGTCTCTCGCATCGCCCGCAGAATAATCACCGCCGAGGCCGCCCCTGGATCAACATGTCCCAGCGACCTTTCCCCCAGCCGCGCCGCGCGACCGCGGGCGGCGACCATGGAGCTTGTGGAGTTTGCGCCCGTTTCGGCGGCTTCGAGGATGGCGTTCCACATGGGGGTGACGTCGCGAGAATGAGCTTTTGCGTTGACGGCAGCTTCGGCGGCAGGAATCCAGGCGTCGAGCATGGTTTTGTCGCCGCGCTGACCCTTGCCGCGCTGCTGGATGCCGGCGCGCATCTCGTCGACGATCATGGCTTGGCAGGCTGTGGAGAGGGATTCATCCGTCTTCAGCGCCTGCGAGGCGCGCCGGAAGGCCGTGGCATAGAGCGGGCCGGTCGAGGCGCCGACGGCATCCAGGAAGGCGGAGGCCGCGACGGAGAAGATTTCCGAGGGTAGCGCCTGTGCAAGATCGAGTTTTGCCAACTCGGCATTCACGGCCATGAAGCCGAGGGAGATGGTGATGCCGTGATCGGCGTCGCCGATGGCGCCATCCAGCTCGGAGAGTCTATCCTTCTCGGCGTTGATCGCGATCGATATGCGCTGGAACATGGTGCCCAGGCATCGCGCGGCTTTTTCCGACATCGTCTTCCTCCCGCTCCCGGCCATTTCTGTTGTCGCCGGGCACATTCTTATAGGTTCATCCGACCTTCAAGGCGAAGGTGTCGCATGGATGGTGCAGCATCTCGGTCAATTCCTGATCGAGATGCAGGATGGATATGGACGCGCCGACCATGTCGAGCGAGGTGCAATAATGTCCCACCCAGTTCGCCTCGATCTTGATGTCCTTGGCGTTCAGCCGCTGCTCGACGCGGCGGAACAGGATATAGAGCTCCATCAATGGCGTCGCGCCGAAGGAGTTGATGAGCACGGCCACCCGGTCGCCCGCGGCCGGTTTCATCTCAGAAAAAATCCGGTCCATCACGCGGTCGGTGATCTCGTCGGCGCTCATCATCTTTTCGCGGGTGACGCCGCGTTCGCCGTGAATGCCCATGCCGAATTCGATATCGTCGGGCCCGATCTCGAAATTGTGTCGCCGCGTCTGCGGCAGCGAGCAGGGCTCCAGCGCAACACCCATGGTAAAGGTGCGGTCATTGGCCTTGCGCGTTATCGCCTCGCAGGCGTCGAGCGACAGGCCTCTGTCGCAGGCCGCGCCAGCAATCTTGAAGACGAAGAAGTTGCCGGCAACGCCACGGCGTCCCTCGCGATCCTCGATCGGCGAAGAGGAGATATCGTCCGTTGTTAACACGGTGCGGACGTCGATCTGCTGCTCCTGCGCCATTTCCGCGGCCATTTCGAAGTTCATGACGTCGCCGGCATAGTTGCCATAGACGAAGAGCACGCCTTTCCCGCCGGAGGAGGCCTTGGCGCATTCGAGGATCGGCGTCGGTGGCGGCGAGGAAAAGATGTTGCCGATGGCGACAGCATCGGCAAGTCCTTTGCCGACATAGCCGAGGAAGCAGGGCTCGTGCCCCGTGCCGCCGCCGATTACGAGGCCAACTTTGCCCTTCCTCGGGCCGTCTCGAGCCACCAGTGCCCGGTTTGATCCCTTGATCGGTACGATGTGCAAGGCATGCGCCTTGACGATACCCTCGAGCATCTCGTCGACGGCGTCGTCGGGGTTGTTGAGGAATTTCTTGATGTGCGTCCGGTAGCTGCTGGGCAGGGCGACGCTATTGTCCGCTCGCGGGCGCTGCTGAGCTTTCGGGTCGAACTCGGTGACGCCGTCAGCATTGAGGATGCCGCGGCCTGTGGCTGCATCGGTAATCAGCACATTGATATAGCCACCGCGCAAGGCGGCGAGGATTGCCGGCACCTTGTCGAAACCGCCGGCGACGGCGATCCGCAGGCCGATGGATTTCAGCATATCAAGGGAGATGCCGATGGTGCGATCGTCAAGCGGCCCGGCAATCGGTTGTCCCTTAGCATCGATGAAGCGGCCGGCGAGAACGCCGACTGCGTTCTTGGCAAGATAGTCCTGCAGCGAGACGGATTCAAAGAAGCCGCTGCTGTGGATCGTCGAATTCGGCCTCAGGGATGCCACCCCGAAGATCGCCTTGTTCGCTTTGGCGAGTGTCGCAAACTGGTCCTCGATCAGCGGCTCGCGCAGCAGGGTCTCCCGAACCTCCGGGGCGGAAACGATCGCGGGCGCCGTGATATTGACGAGCTTGCCGCCCGTCGCGTTCGCGAAGGCGGCTGCGCTAAGTTCCGGCGTGTAGGCAAAGCGGGCACGCGTGCCGCCGGTTGCCTGGACGATGGTGACGTCCTGCAGGTTCGGCACATTGGCTTGTTCAGCGACGGCAAGAACGGTTCGGCCCCAGGCGACGGCAAGCGTGTCACCAGATTTAAGAAGCCTGGCAATCGCCTGCGCACCGGCGGTTCCAAGACGATCGATCAGAGGCCGTGAGCCGTCGTCGCTGGGCACGACGAGACAGTCGTTGAGGCCGAAATGCCGCTTGAGCTCCTGGGCGATGGAGAGCGAACTCAGGCGGGACGGCTCGAGCGAAATATTGACGATGCCTCGGCTGCGGGCATCGGCAAGATAGCTGTTCACGGTCGCACGGGAAATGCCCATGATTTCGGCGATATCGCCCTGGGTCTTGCCATCTTCATAATAGAGCCAGCAGGCCCAGACGTATGGGTCGTCGCCATAGCGCAGCGGCATGCTGTCGGACGTATCAGGCACGCCCGCTTTGCTTGCACTATGTTTACCGACCGAAGATGCCTTGCCTGTCATGACGATTCACTGTTCCCATTTTCCGCCAGAAGATGGAAGCATTGGAGCAGGTTTGCAAATGCTTCTTCTTCGAAGGGAGCGGCGCGCGACCCCGTGGTGGAGCACGAGATCGCGCAGCCTTGGGAGAGCCTTGTTATTGAAGGCGCGCGCGCGCGCCGTCTGAAAGCTCCTTCAGAATGATCGCGCAAGAGGTCGCGCCCGCATCCAGCACGCCAAGCGAACGCTCGCCCAGCCTGCTGGCGCGGCCGATCTTGGCCACGAGATTGATCGTCGAGTCACGACCGGCCTCGGCGGCTGCGACCAATGCGTCGAGTGCATCGGCGAAAGATTTGCCGGTCGCATCGGCGGCGTCGAACGCTTCGATCGCCGGAACCAGCGTGTCGAGCAGCGTCTTGTCGCCGACCTTGGCCGATCCGATCGACTGAATGCCTTCGAGCCCGGCATGCAATGCCTTGCTGTAGGCTGAGCTATCGATGGCTTCCATGCCTTCCAGTTTCTCGGCGATCTCGGTGAACATGACGCCGTACAGCGGACCCATGGAGCCGCCGATTTCGGTCATCAGCACCGTGCCCAGCGTGTCGAGCGAGGCTGACAACGACTGGTCCTTGCCCTTCAGACGTTCGGCAGCCATGCCGAAGCCTTTGGCCATGTTGACGCCATGGTCGCCGTCGCCGATCTTGCCATCGATCTCGCTAAGATAGGCACGGTTCTCGACGATGCGATCGGCCATCGCCAACACGATGTCACCTGATGTTGCGTTGTTGAATGTCTGCATGCGTGCGTCCCCCTCAGAGCAGCGTCGTGCATTCGACCTCGACGTCCAAAAGCTCTTTCAGCTCCTCGTCGAGTGCCAGCACGGTGAGCGTCGCGCCGACCATTTCGAGCGACGTGAAGTAGTTGCCGATATAGGTCTTGTAGATCTTCAGGCCCCGTTCGGAGATCTTCGCCTCGATCGTATCGTTGAGGATGTAGAGTTCGTTGACCGGTGTCGCACCGAGACCCGATACGAGGACGGCCACTTCCGTGCCCGCCGCCAGATTATGGTCGTCGAGCACGATCTGGCACATGTCCTCGGCAATCTCTGCAGCCGTCTTCAGCGGCTCGACGCGAACGCCGGGCTCCCCGTGATGGCCGATACCGACTTCCATCGTGCCGGGCTCGATCTGGAAATTCGGGTGCCCAACGGCGGGCAGGGTGCAGGGACCGAGGCCGATGCCGACGGAACGGCAATTGTCGATCGCCTTTTGTGAGGCGACACGCACTTCCTCGAGGCTTGCGCCCTTGGAGGCCTTGGCGCCTCCAACCTTCCACATGAAGATTTCGCCGGCGACGCCGCGGCGCTTCTCGCGCTCCTCGGGCGGTGCGGAGCAGACATCGTCGTTGGCAACAACGGTCGCGACTTCGATGCCGTCCTTGGCGGCTAGCTTGATGGCCATCTTCACATTCATGTTGTCGCCGGCATAGTTGCCATAAAGGCAGATGACGCCGCGGCCGCCGTTGGCTTCGCGAATTGCGTCATGGAAGCTCTTGGCCGTTGGAGACGAAAAAAGCTCGCCGACCGCGACCGCATCCAGCATGTTCTTGCCGGCATAGCCGATGAAGGCCGGCTCATGGCCCGAACCGCCGCCGGTGATCACGCCGACCTTGCCGGCATGCGGGGCATCCTTGGCAACGACGACGCGCGGATTTCCTGCGAGACGGACGATGTCCGAATGCGCTTTGATGAAGCCTTTTACAGTATCTTCAACGACTTCATCGGGGTTGTTGATGAACCGCTGCATGGTCTCTCCTGTCGAATTGTCGAGCGTTTGCGCTCAAAGAATGGTGTAGCCGCCGTCGATCACCAGCTCGCTGCCGGTGATCATCTCCGCGCCGGACGAAGAAAGGAAAACAGCCGCGGCTGCGATCTCCTCCGGGAAAGCGAAACGACCGGTCGGGATGCGCTTCTTGGCTGCCTCGCCCTTTTCACCGGCCCATGCCTTCTTGCCGAGCTCCGTCAGTACGATCGTCGGCGAAATGGTGTTGACGTTGATGCCGTGCTTGCCCCATTCGGCGGCGAAGGTCTTGGACATGCCGATCACGCCGAACTTGGAGGCGCAGTAGGCAACATGCTCTTCGATGGCGACGGTGCCCGCCTGCGAGGCGAGGTTGACGATTTTGCCACCCTTGCCGGCGGCAATCATGGCGCGGCCGACAGCCTGCGTGACAAGGAACGTACCCTTGAGATTGATGTTGATCGTCTTGTCCCAGTAGTCGAGCGGCAGATCCTCGGCGGGGGCAAGGAAGACGACACCAGCGCTGTTGACGGCGATATCGATTCCGCCAAAGTGCGCGACGACATCGCTGACAGCCTTGTTGACCGAAACGGGATCGGAGACATCGCAGACGAATGCCTCAGCGCCGCCGCCGATTTCAGATGCCTTGGCCTTCGCCATGTCGACATTGATATCGAGAACGGCGACTTTTGCGCCCTTGGAGGCAAATGCCGCAGCAACGGCCGCGCCAATGCCGGAACCGCCGCCCGTCACAAGCGCTATCTTGCCTGAGAGCGGGAAGTTCAAATCGATGTCTGGGGATGTCTCGGTCATCTTTTTCAAGCCTCTGTCTTGGGGGAAGCGGGGCGAAAACTCGCCCCGCCGCATTGATCTTACTTGCGGGTTTCAAGCAGCTTGTCGACGTTTTCAGCCGTTACCGGGGTCCACGGAACGTTGTAATTCTTGTCCTTGCCGTCATTGAACGGCATGGCCGGATACTGTTCCCAGATCTTGGATTCCGGCTTGTAGTTGCCCTTCTTGGCGGCAAAGATCGCGAGATCGAGGGCGCCCTGGGCCTGTGCGCTGGCATCCTGCAGGATGGAGGTCATCGTGCCTTCCTTGACGGCATGGAGCGCATCGGTGATGCCGTCGATACCGGCAATGGCGAAGTCCTTGACGTTGAGCTTGGCAGCCTTGATCGCCTCGATGGCGCCGAGGGCCATCTCGTCGTTCTGGCCGATAACACCATTGATCTGGCCAGGGTGCGAAGTAAGCCAGTTTTCCATCAACGTCTGGGCTTCGGCACGCGACCAGTTTGCAGTCTGATCTTCCAGCACCTTCACGTTCGGGCACTCGGCAAGCGCCTTCTTGTTGCCTTCCAATCGCGAAATCTGCGCCGACTGGCCGATCGGGCCTTCGAGGATGACGACGTTGCCCTTGCAGCCGATCTTGTCGAGCACGGTCTTGGCTTCCATGTAGCCGGAGATCGTATCGTCGGAGCCGACATAGGAGGTCAGGAGATCAGAGTTAACGCGGGTGTTGGAGCCGACGACCGGGATGCCGGCGTCATGAGCGGCCTGAACGGCTGTCGCTGCAGCCTCGATATCGATCGGCACGAAGATGATCGCGTCGAACTTCTGCGTGATCATCGTGTTGACCTGTTCCTGCTGCACGAGCGCATCGTAACGGCCGTCGAAGATGGTCAGATCGACATCACCGTTCTTGACGGCGGGATGTTCTTTGAGCGCTGCTGACCAGATCTGCATGAACTCGGCATTGAGGCCGTAGGGCGCGGCGCCAATCTTCAGTTTCTTATCCTGGGCGAGGGCGGGTGACGCCAGAAGTGCGGTTGCGGCAGCAAGAGCAATCAATAATTTCTTCATTATAGTCTCCTCCGTTGAAAGTCCGGCCGTCGCCTTGACGCGCCGTTTGGTTTTCCGAGTGCGAACACCGGAATTTCTTTGGGCTCAGCCGCCCAGATTTCGCTTTTGATCGAGCATGACGGCGCCGACGATGAGCGCACCCTTGAGGACCTGCTGGTAGTAGGACTGGATGCCCATGAGATCGAGGCCGTTGTTCATGACGCCGATGATCAGCGCGCCGATCAGCGTGCCGGTGATGCGGCCGACACCGCCGGAAAGGCTCGTGCCGCCGATGACGACAGCCGCGATCGCGTCGAGTTCGTAGGCAATGCCGGCTTGCGGCAGGGCGGAGCCGGTCCGGGCGGCAAGGATCATGCCTGCCAGCCCGGAAAGACCGCCGGAGATCACATAGACCAGGAAGCGCAGCTTGCTGACATTGATGCCCGAGGTGATGGCTGCATGCGGGTTGCCGCCGACAGCATAGATATAGCGGCCGAAGCGTGTACGGTTCAGAACCCACCAGGCGACGATGAAGACGAGGGCAAGCAGGATGACCGGCATCGGGATCGACACGCTGCCGGTGCCGATCCAGCGGAAATCAGGGGTCAGTGCCGGAACCGGCTTGCCGCCGCCATAGATCAGCGTCAGGCCGCGCGCTGCAGAGAGCATGCCGAGCGTTGCGACGAAAGCGGGGACGGCAAAGCGGGAGACGATGAGGCCGACGACGGCTCCGCAGGCAACACCGACCAGCAGACCGACGGCGAGCGCGACATAGGGCGGATAGGGTGCGCCGATGATGCCGGCCGTCGCCGAGGTCGTCGCAAAGCTGGCGCTGACGATGCCGGTCAGCGCGACGACCGAGCCGACGGACAGATCGATGCCGCGCGTCAGGATGACGAAGGTCATGCCGATCGCCAACACGCCATTGATCGAGGTCTGCAGCAACACGTTGGAAATATTGCCAGCCGTCAGGAAGTACTGGTTCGAAAAGGAAAGGACGACTGCGAGCAGCAGGAAAGCGAGAAAGATCCCGTATTCCTGAATAATCAACCTGCGCCGGTCAGAGCTGAACCAGGAGTTGGACTGATTGTTGTCAGTGGCGGACATTGCAAATACCTCTTGTTGCCGGGCGCTTCATTCTTGGCTTCTTGCTCTTGTCGCCTTCAGGTCGACAGATGCACGAGCGATTGCGCGTCGGCCTCCTCCCTCTTGAGAATTCCGGCAGAGCGGCCCTGGCGCATCACCAGGATGCGGTCGGACATGCCGAGAACCTCGTCTATTTCGGATGAGATCATGATGACGGTGCCACCTTCGGCGGCGAACTCGCAGATGATGCGATAGATTTCGCGCTTGGCGCCGACATCGACGCCGCGCGTCGGTTCGTCGAGTAGCAGCACTTTCGGCTTGCGCAGGAACCACTTGCCGAGCACGACCTTCTGCTGATTGCCGCCGGAAAGGCCTGAGACCGGCATGCTGTCCCGCGCCGCCTTGATGCCGAAACGCTGGATCATGTCCTGGCTGGCGCCGGCCTCGGCCCGGCGATCCATCGAGAAACGCGGGCTCATTTCAGGCAGGCTCGCAAGGCAGATGTTGTTGCGGACGCTGTCGATCAGATTGAGGCCGGTCAGTTTGCGATCTTCCGTGACGAAGGCGATGCCGTGCTGCATGGCTTCGGCGGGCTTGCGAACGACGATGGGGTCGCCGGCAAGCTTGATCTGGCCGCTGCTGACTGCATCGACGCCGAAGATGCAGTTGAAGATTTCGGTTCGGCCCGATCCCATCAGGCCGTAGATGCCGAAGATCTCGCCCTGGTGGGCGGTAAAGGAGATGTCGTTGACCTTGCCTGCTGCGGTCAGGCCGGCGACTTCCAGGCCCGGCGTCGCCGTCGGTACATTCGTCTTGATGTATTCCTCGCCAAGCTCGCGGCCGACGATCATGCGGATGAGGCCGGGCCGATCGATATCGGCAAGAGCGCCGCTACCGACATAGGAACCATCGCGGAAGGCGGTGTAGGAATCGGCGATCTGGAAGATTTCCGACAGGCGGTGCGAGACGTAGACGACGCCTTTGCCCTCCGCCTTCAAGCGTTCGATGGTCGCAAACAGCTGCTGCGCTTCCTTCTCGCCGATCGCCGAGGTGGGCTCGTCCATGAAGATAACTTCGGCATCGTGGCTAAGCGCTTTGGCGATCTCGACCAGCTGAACCTGGGCAACCGAGAGGTTCATCATGAATTGCGTTGCGCGGATGTTGAACTGCAGCCGGTCGAGCAGCGCCTGCGCGTTGCGGTTCATCGTCTTGAAATCGATGCCGCCAAAGCGCGCAGAGGGCTCACGGCCAAGATAGATGTTCTCCGCAACCGTCATGTGCGGAATGGGGCTTAATTCCTGCTCGATGATGGCAATGCCGGCGGCAAGCGCTTCGGCCGGGCTTGCATAATCGACGTCCTTGCCGCGGCGGCGAATGGAGCCGGCATCGCGCTTGTGAATGCCCATCAGGATCTTGAGGAAAGTCGACTTGCCGGCGCCGTTGCCGCCGCAAAGGGCGTGAACGGAGCCGGGCCGCAGCTGAAAGCGCCCATCGCGTAGTGCCGCAACGCCGCCAAAGGACTTTTTCAGCCCCTCCACTTCAAGCAGGAATTCCACTTTCCCCTCCGCACTCCGGATGCCGGAGCAAGATCGAATGCGATCAGCGATCTCTATTCCGGATCGATGTTGGCAATATTCGGTTTGCTTTCGACAAATGTGAATATAGCGATTTTGAATTCGTGTGGTGACGACTTCCGGTGCCGATGTTGATGAGCAGTGGTGCCCGATAAAGAGCTTCAAAAACTTTTGTAAGCACTTGCAAATATTTAGAATTTTCGCGATGATTCCGCGAGAAGATTGCTGTGGTCGAACGGGGGTGGAACATGCTGTTTCGATCGTGCTGAGACGTGTGCAGCGTTCGCAAGAATGCACTGATTGTGTGGAAAAAACCGGTTGTGGATGCGGAGATTCCGCTTAATTCTAACGCTCAGCGCAGTTCCGACTGATGGCGTCGGCAGCCGGGTGAGATAGAGATGCATCAATCAAAAATGACCATTCTGTCATGCAGCATGGACCCGGAAAGCCGGAGCAGTCTGATTGCTCGTGAAGCGGAAAGGCTCTTGCTGCAAAGGCAATGTGATGTCGATTTTATCGACCTACGCGAGCTTGAGTTGCCCGTATTCGATAACTCGAATTGTTACGACCATCCATCCTACGAAAGGCTTTGCCGTGCTATTCGCGATGCGGATGGCGTGCTGTTGGCCGTACCCATCTACAATTGGTCTGTTGGCAGTGCCGCCAAGAGTCTGATCGAGCTTACGGGCGCGACGGGGGCGGGCGGTCGAAAATCCGCCTGGTTCGACCAGATCGTGACTTTCGTCTGCTCCGGCGGGCTTCCTCACAGCTACATGGCATATGGAAGCTTGGCCATGTCGCTGATGCTCGATGTTAAATGCGTGATCAATCCCTATGTCGTTGACGCTACGGAACGGGATTGGGTGGATGGCACTGTGTTATCCGATACTCTTGCGGCAAGGTTGCGTAAGACGATCGAGGTCAAGCTTGAATTGTCATCGAGATTGAGTTCCAGAACTTATTCTTCTGACTGGGAAATCTGACCGAGCGTCCTATGCTGATTTTTCTTCGGGGTCTGCCAAGCGAATGCTGCGTCGTATGATGACTCAACGTTGACCGTGAGGGCACAATGGTTGACGCTCGGCAATGAAATTGGGGATAAGAAATGACGCCAAATATCCAGGGCGCGGCAAAGCGGGCGCAAAGGGTAACCACGGAACGAGAAGCCTAGGGGGAGATAATGCTTTTGTTCGCTCTCGCCCTCTCTTCCCTCGCAGCAGGCGCTTGGATAAGCCTGCTGCTCCATGAGGGCGCTCATGCCGTCGTCGGGCGGCTCACTAAGCTGCAGATAAGAGAAATTCGTGTTGGTCTCGGACCGATCTTGCTCCGTCTTTATCTGTTCGGGATCGATTTTCGTCTTGCACCATTGCCGATATGCGGTAGCGTCAAGATATTCCAACCGATGCGCCCTTCGAAATATTCGCGGCTTGCCTTCGTCACCGCTGGGCCGGCGATGGATCTTCTCTTGCTTGCCGTCCTCGTTGCGGCATTGATGTATAATCGAGATTCTGAATTTGCGGGCGCTGCTTTGGTGCCTGCCATCATGTTCCAGATCTGGATGGTCTTCCGGAATTTGTTGCCGCGTCATTGCGTGATCTACAGCGAGCATTTGCCGAACGATATGCTGTCTGCCTGGCGGATCTTAGGGGAGAGAAACGATCCCAACAGGCTCTATCGCGAAGGCTATCTGAATGCATTGCGCCCTTATAGCGAGGGAGATACGCCGCCGTTTGAACTCGGCGATCGCTCCGATCGGATCGCCTCGTTTTGGCTGGAGGCGGCAGGTTCGTCCCACGATAGAGTTCAGGAGGCGGTCACCGCGCTTGAGCGCGAGTTGTCTTTTGCTAAATCGCCGCCGGAACGGCTTCTGATAATCGAGAGCATAGCCATTACTATCCTTGCCGGACGAGCCAGGGACTGCGATGGTCGCCTTGATCTGCTGACTGCCGAGGCGGTCGCGCTTCGGCCTGACCTTGCGACGCTGAAGGGCACGCGGGGTGCAATACTGGTGCAATTGGGTCGCTATGAAGAAGCGTCGATCATGCTTGCCGAGGCGGAAAGCAGTGACGATTACAACCGATGCCTGACGACGGCGTTCCAGGCATTGGCGAAATTTCGATTGGGTAGACGCGATTTGGCGGCAAAGGAGTTTGCGGCATCGGCCGCCATTTTAAATTCCCACGATTGGGCGGGCTGGATCGGCGTTGAGATAATGACCAACATAGGTAGTGAAATTGGCTACTTCCCCTTGGGAGACGATGCCGTGTTTAAATCGCATATCACAGGCACGTTACCGTCCTGAGCCATTCGTCATGGCAGTAACGATACTCGTTGTTTGAGTTTTCGCACAGATTGCATTTAAGACATGCGATGCTAGAGTTAAGTCATATTATGATCTAGCAAAGAGTGTAGGGGCAGCTGCGGCTGAAATTGAGAATGACGACACATGTCCGGGGGCGGCAGAGGCTTGCGCAGAGGGTCATCGATGAGCTGCGCACGCAGATCGAGGCCGGCAAGCTTCGTGTTGGCGACCAGCTTCCGACCGAGCCTCAGCTTGAAGCTACCTTCGATGTCAGCCGGACCGTCGTGCGCGAGGCGATTGCCGACTTGCGCGCTGCTGGTCTGGTCAAGCCGGTTCAAGGCAAGGGCGTATTCGTATCCGACACTTCGGCGCGCTCCGGCCTATCACTGACGCCGGTCGAGATTGGCAGCATCCCCGAAACGCTGGAGCTATTGGAGTTCCGCATGGCGACGGAAGGCGAGGCGGCGGCGATCGCAGCCCACCGCCGGACGGCCGAGCAGGAGGCCGCAATATCTGCCGCCAATCGCAAGATGGCGATGCTGA
>ERZ781399.2818-NODE-2818-length-13824-cov-3.684872_pt1 | contig 13824 bp, 13 predicted proteins | sample MGYA00511014_ERZ781399 | MGnify/ENA primary metagenome ERZ781399 (study PRJEB29847, sample SAMN06458254) | wastewater metagenome | isolation source: Wastewater bioreactor | place: South Africa: Cape Town | study: EMG produced TPA metagenomics assembly of the...
ACGACAAAAACAGTTGCAAGCAATGTGACTTTGACAAGTTTAGATGGTAGTGTTTGTGGAAAACAATCGATCACACCCTCACCGGGTCTTACTGCACGAATCTTCGGTGGTACGGATGCAATAGCACATTCATGGCCATGGGTTCGTAATAAAAAGAAAGAAAGAAACAGACGATTCAATATATCATTTTTTTTTGCTCAATTTAGATGGTTATTTTCTATCAAATCACCGAATGTGAATCGTCGTCAGAACAATCCAGTGTGTGCTATACTGTTTGTGGTGGTACTATTATCAGTAATAATCATATTCTTACTGCAGCTCATTGCATAAATACAACCGATTCGGATAGTATCACAATAGTTGCCGGCATGCATGAACAATCATCAACAACTGAAATATTTACTCGACAAGTTCGTCGTGTGAGCAGTGTTCATATTCATCCTCAATATGAAACAATTGATTATTCACACGATATTGCAATTATTCGAGTGGATACTCCATTAGTATACACAACCTATGTTCAACCAGCTTGTTTACCTATTACAGATCCTGTTGCAGACGATCAAATTATCATTGTTGGCTGGGGTACGGATCAATTAGGTGGACAACCATCAGATGTTCTTAAACAAGCGTATTCAACCATTGTCGGCAAATGTTCATCCTATTGGCCACAAGTCGATAATTCAGCACAAATCTGTGTTGCAAATTCGGACTCAGGCGATTCAGCTTGTCAAGGCGACAGTGGTGGACCAATTCTCTATCTCAATAACAATCAATATGTTGTTGCAGGCGTAGCTAGTTACGGATATACCTGCAGAACGTCTGGTGATTATACTTTGCCAAATGTTTATACACGTGTCTCAAATTATAAAACATGGATTCAAAGTATTGCAACATAAACCGTTCCTTTTTTTGTCTATTTTCTTCCTGTTCGAAATTTATATTTTTAAAATAAAGTTTTACTCTGACTAATTCGTTTAACCGTAACTATGGAATTGAAAAGAACTGAAAATGTTCTTTTTTTAACCCACAAAGTAACATGAAATTTCCAAGAAAAAAAAAGAACATAATAAATACGGCAGATTTTTTTTCCAGTCGTAAAAGTATGGGAGCAGGTGGTGCTCCACAGTTGCCGCCAAAGAGACCACATCGGCATTTGAAAGCAGAAAATAAAATTAATGGTGTCGTAATCGGTAATCATGGATATATACAACTTATTGGAGGCAGTTTTTTACAGACACGAGTAAAATAAACGATTCATTTTTTTTTAATTTGATTTCGTTTTTTGTTATGAATTTTATAGGCACATCTATATGTTTGTCCAACTCCGTGGAAGAAACTTGTCGAAGTTATTTTAACAAAAGTTAGTGAAAATATGAGAAATCAATATGACGAAGGCAAAGGAAATTCAGAACTATTGATTAAAACCGATGAAAATACATTATTACCATGCAAAGCAATATTATTTATTGATTGGAAATTTACTGTTAATGAAACAATATACAACAATTCGATTGCTTCTCTCATCGGAACATCTATTAAAACAGCTATTTCAAATAGTTATAAACCTATAGCATTTCCGGCGATTATTTGCACGAAATCTATACTTTCAGCTAGATTAAAAGCAAAATCAATGATAAATGCATTAAAACACGAATTAGAGAATAAACGATCAATGATATTAATTGCAAAAATTGTTGTTCTACAGTCTAGTGAATTTCTTAGTGATATTTATAAAGACGAAGTTGAATCTACAAGTGCCTAATAACTGGTCACCGGTACACAACGATCAAATGAGGATAAAAGTAGATCCAATGAGTCAAGAATATCAATCGGCTATTCAATTATTTAATAAAACAATTAATGGACAATGCAAACAAATACTAAAACTTGAACGAATTCAAAATCAACGATGGTATTTTCAATATCATATAGACAGAGAATTTCTAAGAAAACGATTGGGAAAAAATACTGAAGAATATTTATTTCACGGTTGTTCAGAAAAATCCATCGACGGAATTATTCACTCGTATTTCAATCGAAGTTTTGCCGGTGCTCACGGTAAGAGAAACTCAATTTCCTCGAATTCAATCAATCGATGTGTTTTCAAGGTGTTTCGTATGGCAAAGGAGCGTATTTCTCTCGAGATGCATCGTACAGTCATCGATACGCAACTCCAAATGCTCGAAACGAACGATTTATGTTCATAGCAAGCGTTCTAGTTGGACGAACAACACTCGGAAATTCGACTATGGTCGTACCACCTGATGGAAAAGATATCATTGTGACTTATTTAGATTCTCAATCGTATGCGAAATATCTGCTAACTTATCAATGATCGATCATCATTTTAAGTTTTTATTATTTTCAATTATTTGTAAATAGACATCAGAGTGGAAATAGAAAAAAGAGAAAATCTAATCAAGACAATAACAATAATAAGAAAAGATTATCATTTTCGAGTATAGACAGAAAATATCAAAGAGAAAAAAAAAGAACGTATTTGTGTGTTTTTTTTTGTTTTAAACAGAAAAGATTGATTGTTCATTTAACAGGTTCTGTAATCATGAACTAAACCGAGAAAAGAAAAGAAAAAATTTGAACTAAGAGACACAGGCTAATACACATTGACGAAAAATTATCTAATAAAAAAAAAGAAAAATAATCATCCTAACTTCACACATTCAATGTTTTGTTTAGAACATAAGACTATCCTAATAAGACAAAAGTAAAAATGAAAATAAAAGATTTTGTAGTACAACCCATACACACAGCCATTCTTCTACATGTACGATGACGACTAGAAAAAGAGAAAAGACGAATATATTTGTTTTGAACAGATATATGTAAATGTATATATGTATATGTTTTTTTTAAAATCCATTTGCTGCGCCAAGAACTGATCCGATTGTTTGGCCTTGAACGGGTGGATGAAAGACAGGCTGCGACGATTTCGAATGACGTGTCACAGCTTTATGAGATGACATGCTTCCGATGTGAATTTTTTGCCAGCAACGTTGACAAAAATAATCGAAACAAGCAAAATTTCGACAGAATAAATCTCCGGCAGCTATTTTACACAATGAACAAAATCGATATTGCAAATGAGGTTCGATTTGTAAACGTTTGAGAAATCGTGGTGTTCGAACATCAACTTAAAAACGAAAGAAACAATTAGAATTCAAAACAATTATTCAATTTTACCGAAAGCTGTTGAAACAGCATGAAGAAAACTCGAACTATTATCGAATGTTACACGTCCACTGCCAATCGGATATTTGTATTTATCAATATCGACGCCGGCATAGACAACACCGCTGAATAGATCTTCCATTAAACGCCATAAATATTTGGCTGTCATTGTTCCATGAAGATTGCCGACAAAGATCGTCTTCTTCGAGTCGAGTTGTTGCGGTGGTCTGAAAATAGATCGAATACGTGACTCGTTTGTTTTTATTTATTCATCAGAATTTACCGCAAAGCGTAATTATTATCGCCGATATTCCATGGAATGACTTCGACAGTTTTTCTCGAGCCAGTTGCCGTTTCAAAATGAATAAAATAATCGGCACATGCGTTATTATTTGTCTGTCGTGAGCAATTATCTAACAGAGCACAAACGGACTTGGCATTGTGAAAGACAATGTGAAAGAATCCATTTTCACGATGTTGTTCTTTGTGTGCGCCGTGAAGTTTCGGCCATTGAATTTCGAACACGCCGAAACGATCGAAATTAGCGTGAATATCCGTTTCAGTTGCGAAACGTGGCACACCGCCGATGAAAACTTTTTGTGAGAGTAAAGGAATTTGTTGAAAGGCATTGCCTTCAGTCGATGATTCAGTTGAGAAATCACCGATCCAATGACGAATATTTTCCGTTGTTTCGTCTTGAATCGGATGAATCGACGTTTGAGCTGTCGAACTTATCGAAACTAACCAAGGTGGTCGAGCATTTTCATCGTTAATTGTCGTTTGATGACTTGAACCGAATGGTAAAGCTTCATTTTGAAATGAAAATGGACGATTAGCTGTCGTTGTTCGAGGATTGTTATCATTTAAAACAAGTTGTTGAAATGGTAGAACACACGATTGTTCAACTGACATAAGATTGGACGTATTTCGAAGTATGAAATCTTGGAATGGTTTTTGTTCTTGTTCGAAGAGATTGTCCGTTGATGGAAGAAGATTGCTCGATGTTGTCGATGTTGGCCATGATGAGAGATATTCTTTGGTATTATTCTTCATTGGAAATGAAAAATCATTTCGTGGACAACAATTGACATCCATTTTTATTTTATTGTTTAGTTCAAGACGGATTATTCTGTATGTGTCTGTGTGTGAGCGTTTGTCGAAATGATATGTCTATTTTCGTTTTCGTCAGACGGATAATAGAGAAGAAAGGAGAAGAAACGACAAGAATTTTAGTAAAATATATCGTCCGATATGAATCGACGAACTAGATCTTGGAAAAAAAAATATGAGAGGAAAAAAGGAAGAGATATGACCGAGGTCATTGATCAGTCATACGATAGTTTGTCGTGTTTTGTTTTATTTTGTTGTTTTTTTTATTTGAACAGACGTTCATTGATATCCTGCGTGCGCGACACGATTAGATACGAATGAGAAAAAGAAGAGAACGCACACCGCAGGCAAATGTATACATTCATGTGAAACAAAATGACAAGCCAATTGAGATAGAGAAGCAGCTGTTTTTCGTTTACGATATGCCACTTAACACATTCATAAGAGAAATTTATTTGTATACAAAAATTTCCTCTTTTCATTTTGTGTTTATAACACGAATGCTTGTGTGTATGTGTCAATATGCGAGAATAACATTTTGACTGTGTTTAAAATCAGATCATGCTTTCTTTTCTCCTACTTCAAGGAGTTTTTCATGCTGTGTAATGATTACTTAATGAAAAAAAGAAAAGAAAAGAAAAACGTGTTCTTTTTTACTTAGTCCGATATTCTTTTACCAAATGTCATCTTATAGAAAAATATTCTCTTATTTTTGCTTTGCAAGGATGACGAAGGAAAGAGCACAACAGAACAACATATATACTGATGCATGATAAAAGTTTTCAGATTAAATATTTACTATTTGGATTCGAACGATGAGCGAACTAATTCGATATGAATTGTGCCGAATTAATGATTTATCCAATGGACAAATGAGAGAATTCGAAATCCGAACATCGTCAGTGAATTCAACTGTTCTACTGATTAAACAAAATAATCGATTCTATGCTTATGGAAGTAAATGTTGTCATTATAAACTACCGTTAGTCAAAGGTTTGAAGAACTGATTTATATTTTATTACGAAAAGAAAATTTTCTGAATTGATCAGGAGTTTTATCGGGTAACCATCTTCGTTGTTTTGCGCATGGAGCTTGTTTTCGAGTTGATACAGGTGATATCGAAGATCATCCTGGTCATGGACATTTGCCAAGTTAGTTCGAGATTTTTGTTGAATATTTATCTGATTGAATTTTCGTTCGATATTAAGAATATGAAATTGAAATTGTTGGCGAACAAATTATTTTAGTTGCAGAAAAAAGTGAACTGGAAAAACTCGAACGAATTAATATTCCGAACGAGTTGGACATTCAACCGAAACCGGTTGTTGCGATCATCGGAGCAGGAGCTGGTGAAGACATTTTCTCAAGAGAAAATAATTCGAAAGCTGTGTTTTTCTCCTTTCAGCCGGTTTTACTTGTGCAGATATGCTTCGACAGAATGGTTTTCATGGTCGAATTGTCATGTTTTCTCGTGAAGGCGTCTTGCCGTACGATCGAGTATTTCTCAATTTATATTATTTTCGACAGACAAAGTAAATTCTCTTTTTGTCAGGTTCAATTATCGAAACAACCAACAAAAAAACTCGAAAATCTTCTTCTTCGTGATACGTCCTATTTTAAAAAAGCGAAAATTGAATTATTACTAAATACTACTGTAACAAATGTCTATTGTCCAAGTCAAAATATCGCCTATCGAACAATTGGCGATCAACTTCGTTCACTTCAATACGATTATTTAGTTTTAGCTACTGGTTTAACACCAAGAAAACTACCGTCGTCATTGTCCGGTTCGAATCTTCGAAATATTTTCTATTTACGATCGTTAGAAGATGCCGATCGACTTGTCAGTAAGTTAGAACTGATCGAGAAACTATCTGATGAATGAATTTCGAATTAGATCAAGTCAAATCATCGAATATAAAAGATATTGCGATTATTGGAGATTCGTTTATTGCTTTGGAATTATGTGGTTGGTTAACAACAGGTCTAGAGGAGAAGAAGAATGTTTCAGTTTTAATGCGTTCGAATATACCGATGAAACGTAAATGGAATTTTGAGTACAACTCGAATTGAGGATTTCGTCTAGGTATTTTCGGTGAACGAATCGGTCGAGCTTTGCAAAGTGTTCACGAGAAAAACGGAGCGAAATTCTATGCGAATGTTAATGTAACTGAACTAACGGTTTGTCTTATTTTTAGGGAATTATTTTGGATTTTAATACACAGATTTCAATGAATTTAGGGTGAAAATGATGCTGTGAAATTCGTTCATTTGTCTACAGGTCAATCGATTGCCAGTGATCTTGTTCTTGTTGCTATCGGAAGTGAATTATGCACGGATTTATATCGAAATACTCCGATTGAAATGACAGCCGATGGTTTCATTGAAGTCAATCAACGCTTACAAACATCGGTTGATAAAGTTCTTGCTATTGGCGATATTTGCAAATATTCATTGAATATATTTGATTTGCCAAATGTCAATTGTCAACATTGGCAAATGGCTTGTTCACAAGGACATCAAGCAGGTAACAGCACAAATTAAATACTTGCCAGGAAATCAATCAAATTCGTTGTCTTTATATTTAGCAAATACAATTTTAAATAACTGGAAAGCATTGGATTTCTATTCAGTTCCTTTCTATTGGTCAACACAGAATAATAAGACAACAATTCGTTATGCTGGTTATACTCGTCAACCGGACGATGTTATTATTCATGGTGATTTAGAAAATGATGAATTGAAATTTGTTGCATATTATCTTGTTGATGACAAAGTTCAAGCTGTAGCTCAATCGAAATACGATCCATTAACGAGCGAAATAGCCGAGATTTTCTATCAGAAAAAAACTATCCGAAAAAACGATATTGAAAACGATCTATTTGGTTATAAAAAATATCTTTGAATGTGTAAAGAAAAACATATTTCTCTTTATCAAGTGCCTCGTAAGAATCTAACGTGATGAATGATTACTTGACGTGCAAGTGCAATACGATATCAAAGATAACACAAAATAAAACGCTGATAACAAAATTGTTAGTGTACGATCGATGAGTGCGTTTTTTTCTCTTTAAGTTAACTAGTGACATCTATTCGTGTGAAATACAATCGTTCGAAAGAAAATCAATGCGATTAGAAAACGTTTTTTCAATGATTTCGATGAGATTTTCATTGGATTTTCTTTCGAAGGTTGACTAGCAATGTTATGGCGGTCTCATACACAAAGAACATAATCAGAACGCATCGAGAGTGGTTCGTTTTTGTCTATTGATTGTTTACGAAGTTCTTATTTGTTTGGTCATTGTTTATTATTCTTTATTCGTGTATTATTTTGTACGAGGCAAATCGTCGCGCGTCGTCGCCGTCGTTGCCTTCCCGTTTTTTTTTCTCTTCTGCTGTTCATAGTGTACATAGGCCTTGTCTATCTATTCCCATTTTCGTGTGTATTCTTCTTTGAACATTACATTTCAAAAATCAATCTTATTATTCTACCTGTGTACCTATGTAAAAAGAACTTTACAAGAAAGAAAGAAAGAAGCTCGAAACAATAACCAACGCAACAAATCGATTGAATTTGTGTTAAGCTCATTTCTTTTCTCTTTGTGTATTTGTTATTATACATTTATATATATATAAAAACTTCTTTACATATGTGGCCAATGCAAGGTAATACAGATTATTCAACAAGTGAACGATCAGCACCGATTAACATGCCAAATCGTCAAGCAGACTTAACATCAGGTTATGTTGATCCACACGGTGTTGTTTTCTCACCGAAATCAACTGATCCATCGAATCTTGGTATAAATATGTGTATTAATATCTTAGAAGGTGATAATTCACCACGTGTTAAAGATAATACAATCAAAGATGTGACACAACATATGCAAAATATGAAGATTTATGTAAGTCAATAGTTAAATGAGTTCGATTGAAAAGGTTCGAATCTAATGTATGGCTATCGTCAGGCGTTACCATTATATCTCAATCGAAATAGTGGTGTTACCGATCAGCCTAGATAAAAGTTATTCAATAGTTGAAATGTAATCGAATCGAAACCTTTTCATGAATTCATTTCTAGTTCGACTATGAAAACAGACGATTAATTTTTTAGTTGAATTATTTAGACTGACAGTGATAATTCAAAGAAAACTCTCGATAGTCCAACAGGTTACGATGGTAAATCGGATGAGACAATCGGTGAAAATGAATCCACACGTAAGCAATCACCACGTCCACCATCAGGACATACAACTAAAGATTTACCGAATGGTAATACAAATGAAAATCTTCAATCAACAACAAATATTCCATCCGGTGATGAGACAAATGATAATGGTATACCAACATCTCATTTAATGATGAACGGTATACCAACGGCCTCTGTTCCCATACCATTTCAACGTCTAGATGCAACAACCTCTCAACAACAACAACAGCAGCAACAGCAACAACAAATGTTACTCTTTCAACAACAACAACAAGCTTATCAAGCACAACAATATCAATTATTTCAACAACAGCAACAACAGCAGCAGCAGCAGCAACAACAACCACCATCGGCACTTTATGATATTAATTCAGCATCATCAGCTTTTCAACCGATTGATTATTCATTAATTCAACCTCAATCATACGAAAGTCAATCGATAATGACAGCATTCAATCCTCAAGCGAATGGAACCAATCAACAAGATCCACAATTAGCTAATCTTGCTCAAACACCATTGATGTCCTGGCTTTCGAATGCCATGGCTGCTCAACAACAAAATCCCAATCAGCAATCGCCCTACGGTTCCTCATCGAACCAATACATCATCAACGGCAATCAAGATAGTTATTTACAACAATTACAAAATTTTCATCAATCACCTGCAGCACTTCCATCGCTACTCGGTCAGCCACAATACTGGTCAGCTGTACCAACAACATTGGTTTTCTCAGGACCACCGCCACCACCACAACAGATGTTAGCTCAACAATCGAACTCAACGAATGACCAACATTCGCCACAATCGAAAACAGCGAATAATAATACGAATTCAAACAATTCGAATCGACCGCTAACACCGACGAATGCCGCTGATTTACTCAGTAGTTCACAACCGAACCAACAAGCTCAACAATACATGAACATGTCACGAACAGCTCAAACCTCGGTCAATTATCCGTTCTTCGCAGCTGCTTCGCCGACATTTCTTGATCCCAATCTAATGATGTCGAATCCTCGACCACCCAGCGGTTCGCCCGCCATTCGCATGTTTCCTCAACAAGTCCCAATACCCGTCAACGCAAACAACCAAGGCGGAATCTACGGTAGTCCAGTCGCTAGTTCGCTTTCAAGTTCGTTCAACGATGTTTACACGGTGCCGACACAACGTCGTGATGCACCATTGCCGGATTTCTCTCGACTTTCGAAGCCAATTCAACCACAACAAGCACAACAACCGCCGTTATATCACGGACAATTGCCCGGTGGTCTTCCGCCATCGCCTGCTTTCAATAATCTAATGACTTCGATGACTCCACCGCCGTCATCGAACGCGGCGACGTTTGATGGAATGTTCAATGCGAGATTTTTTCCGCCGACAGGCTCAACGCAACAGCCGATGGCCAATGGAAACGATGTTTACTCGGGCCGACGAAGTGTCGGTGGCATGAATGGGCCATTGCCGAATTTCTACGCGCCGAACGTGTTCGGAGGCGGTAATAACGCGAATTCGCCGGGTAATCTTCGTGGAACGAATCCGAATTTGAATTCGGGCCGTGAATCAGCCGTTCCACGAAGTAAATTACTCGACGATTTTCGTAATAGTCGCATGCCGAATTTACAATTACGTGATGTTGTCGGTCATTTCGCTGAATTCTCCATGGATCAACATGGTTCACGTTTTATTCAGCAAAAACTCGAACGTGCGACGAACGCCGAAAAGGACCTCATCTTCAAAGAAATCCTCTCAAATGCTTCGCAACTAATGACCGATGTTTTCGGCAATTATGTCATACAGAAATTCTTCGAATTCGGCTCGCCTGAACACAAAGTTTATCTTGCTCAACGTATCCGAGGCAATGTTCTCAATCTCGCATTGCAAATGTACGGCTGTCGTGTCATACAGAAAGCTGTCGAGACTCTGCCAGCTGAATGTCAAGTTCAAATAGCTCATGAACTAGATGGCAGCATTGTCAAATGTATCGAGGATCAAAATGGCAATCATGTGATTCAGAAATGTATCGAATGTTGTACGGGCGACGATATTGATTTTATCATTCGTGATGTGACCAAACAAGTGTTTCAACTCTCAGCTCATCCGTACGGTTGCCGAGTTATTCAACGAATACTCGAGAATTGTAAAGAACATCAAACACGGCCGATTTTAGATATTTTACATAATGAATTAGAAAATCTTGTTCAAGATCAATATGGAAATTATGTGATTCAACATGTTTTAGAACATGGCAAGCCAGAAGACCGAAGTCGAATTGTAAATGCAATCATGGGACGTGTTTTGCATTTGTCGCAGCATAAATTTGCGAGTAATGTCGTGGAAAAATGTGTGACATTTGCAACAAGAGACGAACGACGACAGCTAATTGATGAAGTCGTTTCATTCGGCGATGGGTAACACTAAATAATAAAACAAAAGATGAAAAATAAACGTTTTTTTTTTAGACCTAATTGTGCACTATTAACCATGATGAAAGATCAATTTGCTAATTATGTCGTTCAAAAAGTAGGATGACTACTTAAAAAATTTTCAAGTAGAAAATTGAAACTGATGCGTCGTTTTTCAGATGATTGATGTTGCTGAACCGGCTCAACGAAAAATTCTCATACAAAAAGTTCGTCCACATATTCAATCGTTACGTAAATTTACCTATGGTAAACACATTATCACGAAATTAGAAAAACATTTAAGTAAAAATTCGGACTTATCATCAAACAGCAATGGTTTGTCGCACTATGACAACTAAATTCGTTTATTTTCCCTCTTTCGTTTGTTCTCTAGTTAGTTTTCTTTTGTTAGTTTGTTTATTTGTTTTTTCTTCTTCTTCTTCTTTGCGTGACAGTGTTCATCATTATTATTATTATTTCTTTTTTTTGCCCTGTTTTTCTTTTCTTCTTCTTCTGCTGTATATACACGGCTCAGGCAACGTGTTTTTCGTCTTGCCGGACAACACTACTCTGTGTGTGTTTTTTGCTCAAAAGAAAACCAACTACGGTATTCATTTTTCTTTCTTTCTTGTACAGCTTTGTTGTAATTGCTCTTCGTATACATAATATATATCTGTGTATGTTTGTGTGCGTACGTTATATATTGTAAAGGTTTTGTTTCATACACACTTTCTCTTGATGGTCAAAACAAGTCAACAGACACATGCGTATTGAATTGATAATTAATACTCAAAATTTGTGGGAGGTAGAGAAAAGGAAAACATTTTTTTTTGCGCATATATCAGAGTTTATTTTTTTTTATACCTCCGGATTTACTTTTTCTTTCTTTTGTCTCAGGAAATCGTGTGTAATTTCAATGGGAGGTGCCACACATACATACTCTTCTTCTTCTTCTTCTTCTTCTTCTTCATTTTTTTTCCTCTTTTTTGTCTTCTCTCTCTCTGCCTTTTTTTTTGATTAAAAAAAAAAACTAAATCTGTTTAACTTGTTCTGGCACTTTATTCATGTAGTGAACGACCAGTTTTTTTCTCTCTCTTGTTTGCTCTCTTCTCTCTTTTTTTTTCATAGCAGCCTACTACTTGTATTACTAACGAAAATAAATAGACAGAAAAAAAAGCCTGCTCCTGTGAATATATATATATATCGATGTCAGCAAAGAACAAATCGGTGCTGTTGATTTAACAAGTCTTATCTATCAAAGTTGAACGAGCAAGAAAGAAAGAAAAGGAAAGAAAATGTTTTCTTTTTCCTTTGTAATATTGATGAAATTTCTCTCGATCTCTCACTGAGCGAAGGACAAGAAGGCGAAGAAAAAAAAATGACAGTTGACTAGATCGAGTGACAATTAGATTTTACATTCTCATTCTTTAACGTTCATCATCTTCCGCTTCAATGCAAATCAAATAAAGATTCATCGACCAGCGCTTTGTAATTTTATTCTTCTCGGTCTTTACAAGCATCTTTAGACATATAGTATATATATATATATAGTTTTTTTTTCTTACATTTTCTCTCTAATGTTTGAGTATATTAATTGAGAAAGACGATTCAACAAATGTATTCATCGGAACACTATCAAGAACAAAAAAGTCGAGACCGTATGGCGGATTTCCAAGAACTAATTGCTCGCTATGAAAGTAAATGACATGACTAATCAACTGGGAATTTTCGTTTTGTCTTTCTTTCATTCATTGTTTAGTTAATCATACATTCGCAAGAAAATTACGTGCTCTCGAAGGATATGAAATTGTATTTATTTGTGATGATTCGGGTTCAATGAATACTCCACTTGGTAGACATTTTCTTTTTTTTTGTTTTTATTTCGAAATTTGTCATTTTAATTGATTGATTTAGGTGACTTGTCCGTTCCTCTCGATAGAATGCCATCGCGATGTATGTTTTTCTTCGGGGATCGAATGAGAAATGTCAACAATTGATGTTTGTTTCTCTTTTTTTTTCTATTTCGCAGGGGATGAATTAAGACAAACTGTCTCGATTGTTGTCGATCTTGCTAGTATACTCGATCCTGACGGTGTTGATGTGTATTTTCTCAATCGTGAACCATTATTTCATGTTCGACATTCATCTGAATTAATTCCTGTTTTTTCTATTCCACCGGCTGGTAGATTGTGACGAAAAAGTCTTTCGATTTTTTTCTGTCTGCATTTAAGGTCCAACGCCGATTGTTCCCGTCCTTCGACGTGTTCTTCACGATAAAAAACATGAAATCGAAGAACGAAAACTGCTCATTCTTCTCGCAACCGATGGCGTGCCGACTGATAGCCAAGGCCATCGGGATATTCGGTCGTTCGAATATGTTCTCAAACATGAACGAAAGCCAGTCAATCGAATACCAGTTACGATCATTGCTTGCACTGGTAGATAGGCTTTTTTTTTTGTTTCTTTCTTATAAAATCCGTGTGTGAGTGTTTAGATGATAATGATTGTATCGGATATTTGAATCACTGGGATAAGAAATTGCCTAATCTTGATGTAGTTGATGATTATCGAAATGAAAAACGCGAGATTCTTGCACGACAGGGCAAACAATTTCCATTCAGTTTCGGCGATGTAAAATTCTGATTACAAATATTCGACATTTGATGCGATTTTATGTTTAGTATGTTGTGAAAATTCTCATGGGCGGTGTGGACAGTTGGTTCGATGATTTAGATGAGAAAAAAGTGCACACTGATGATTACGGTCGAGCGCTTTCATCAAAAACTCATCAACAAAAACATAAAAAACTTCGTTGTACAATTTGCTAATCGATTCGTGGATTATGTTTCTGATAAAAAAAAACAAAACAAAGAAAACTACGTCTCATCAGATTTGTTTTTCAAATTTTG
>ERZ781399.2823-NODE-2823-length-13806-cov-4.480474_pt1 | contig 13806 bp, 13 predicted proteins | sample MGYA00511014_ERZ781399 | MGnify/ENA primary metagenome ERZ781399 (study PRJEB29847, sample SAMN06458254) | wastewater metagenome | isolation source: Wastewater bioreactor | place: South Africa: Cape Town | study: EMG produced TPA metagenomics assembly of the...
GAAGAAATATAATTTCATGATCCTTACTGTATTTGGAATAGGCTCGTCAGTATCAAACAACAAGAATTGAACAACAGATAAATTAATATCATGGAAAGTCATAATTCTGATAAAATATCTAACTACGGCACGCATATGTATAATCTTAAGTCTATTTTCCATTTTTACATTCAAAGTAAAAGCTTGAGTAAGAATCTCAATCTTTATTCATAGTGTCATCGACTAGTCGTATTAAATTGTTGGTAGAATGCAGCTGTTGGTATCGATCGATAAACAACCGAATTGAGATATTGTTGATTTTCATATTGCACTCGTGCGAGATTTTGATTTTGATTTTTCAATTGGCAATTAAGTTGCCGTTGCTTCTCGTGCTTTTGTTGTTCCATAATGATCTCTTGTTTTGCTTTTACATTTGCATATTCATTCCAAATGTCATCGAAATACTTGTTATCTTTGTTCTTTTTCTAAAATATATTCGAATAAAAAGAGAATTCAAGATAAACAGATGGAAAAGTGTATACTTGACGTTCATTAATTTGGAACAATTGTTGTTGACGAATGTGAGCCAATTGATCTTTCGTCATTCCTTTCCATCGATCAACAAGAATATGATGACGTGCATCAAGGACAGCCGAACAATTCTCAGTCAGCATATCACTAAATGTCATATGTGCAAGTTCACTTAATTTCTCTTCAGTTTCTCGAGCTTTTCGTTGATTCTCTCGAATTTTTGTTTCATTAGCCTGAAACATAGAAATTAGACAATACAAATTTTGCCTTTTGATAATTAAATTCAACAAGAATTTCATTATAGTTTCGTGTTGCTAATTCTATTGCTCGATGACATTGATTTTCCATCTGTTCAAATCGTAAACTTTGTTCAGCTAATTCTAATTGTTTGTAATCATAAATAAGATTGACTAAATGTTCATCTTCATCTTTCTTTAATTTGCTCGTTTTCTATTCGATATGATTCTGAGAAAAAACACGTGAAATATATTGACGAGAATTTGTTACTTGTAAATCAAAATATTCTTTCAATTGTTCTTGTTGAGCTGTTTTTCTTTCCGATGCTCGAAGATCTTCACCTGCAAATATTTGTCCTGATGAAACACCTAGACAAGGATCATTGTCAGTTAATCGTGTAGGTTTCAAAGATTTCCATCGATTTCGATCATTTAAATCCCATTCTCGACAATCTTCACGTTTCTGATATAAACGTCGATAGTTATTTAGCTCTAAAGCATCCTGTCGTCGACGAATGCTTTCTTCTTCTTGTGATAAAACTTGTTTGAAATCATTACAAATCATTTCACGATCTTGAACATCAATTCGAAATTATCATCAAAATTCATTCATTTCGATTTTTGTTTACTAAAAGTATCATTTCGTTGTTGTTCAATTTCTTTGAGTTGTTCTCGTTGTTTGATTTGTTCATCAAGTGCTGCTTTATCAATCTATATTCGATTCGTATAGTCATTCATGAGTTTCTATTCAAAAGATTTTTCGTCATACACCAATAGTTCGAAATTTTTCATCGAAAATTCTCGCTAATCGTTGTTTTTCTTCGTGTTGTCGTCGTTCAATTGCTGCATGTTCTTTAAGATTAAGTGGTAAATTCAATAGAAACATTCTTATTCTTAAATAATCTGATACTTGGCGCTCAATGTTCATCACCTTCTTTCTCGTTGTTGAAGTGAGTGAAAGAACTATCTGTGCTGTCAATTGTTCAAGTGTTCTTAAATCTAACAGCATGAAACATAATTTCATTTGCAGTAGTCTTGATTTGAAGAGAAAAAAATATCGTTTTTTTGTTTGTCTTCCACGATTCATTAGCACAAAACATTTTCAAAGGTTGTAAATGGAGAGAAAAGAAATCTGTTAATATGTATCTAATTGAATTCATTCTTTTAACTTTTGTTTCAAACAGAAATGCATCGTTGATGTGATGTAGTTTGATCATCTCAGCATGGAACACGTGTCAATGAAATCATTCTTTTCGTAATTTGTTACGGGCGTTGTTTTTGAATCATCAATAGATTGCATTATATTGCTTGAATTGAGTGGTGGTCATCAAATACAGCTTTCTCTTAGAGTCATTTGTCAGCTTGACGAGCGAAGCATATTAATAATCAGATCTATAGACCAGTCAACTCGAGACGACATCTCAGGAAATTGGAATGGAGAGATACTCGATATGGATGAAGAAAAACGATCAATTCAATCGTTCGCTAAGAATGGCTTCTGCTTTTTTTAATGAACACATATTCGTTGATTTTCTTTTTCTTCTCATGTTCATGATGATACAGTTAGTTAAAGAAAAGCATGCGCGGCTGCTTAGGATATTATCATAATCAAAAGACCGACTTGTGATTATTGAGAGTTTGTTCGCATAAAGATAGATAAGGTGAACTGCTTTTCATTTTTTTTGTTCTCTCTTGTCTAATTGCAGACGATGGTAATGCACGAGTGCTAGATGAAACATACTTATATTTATGTGCTTACACACTATCGTTCGTATCTGAAGTGATAATCATCAAAAGAGAAACAAAAAAAAAACCCGAAAATGTTTCGATCGAGGTCTCGAAGAATTTTATTTATTTATTTATTCAAGGAATTAATTGATGAATGCAATTCAATTCTTGTTTTTGTCATTCGTGTCACCTAGAGAATTGATTTCTCATTCTACACCTTGATATAAACAGCTTGCTCATATATTGACAAGAGAAAGCAAGAAAAAACTTATGCATGCGAAACGCGTTCACACCTTGACGATCGTGTGAGAAAATCGAATTTTCACGACAAGAAAACAATCAATTATCAATCGATGACATGACTATATTGTCGAAAGAATGTTTTCTCGTTGATATTTTCTTCGCATGACAACTATATTTGTTGAACATCGCGATTGGGATTATCGAACGACACACACATACAACGAGATTAGCTTGAAGGCAAACGCTTACTTATCAACTCATTCGATCATTAGTCTCGAGACATTACTGAAGATTCAAGCAGACATGAAGAGATCGAGATGTCAACGATTATAGATACGGAAATGATTGTGTATTGGACTTATCATTATCACTGTTGTGATATTCATTCTTTCGATTGTTGAGAACAACAATTTGTTCCTCTATTGTTCTCATTTTAAACATGCACACATGTATATCTATATACATCCGGACGACATATAAACTTCCTATATTAAAGAATAGCTACATATGTCCTACTGTGAGAATCTAATTTTTTTTTCTTCTCTCCAAGCAATATGTCTCAAAAGCCATCATACACATAAAAAAAAGAAGAACAGGAGAGAAACAGAGAGAAAGAAATGGGCTGAACTGCATTTCTAATTGAAGTGACAGTTGACGTAAGTGTATTGCAACTTGAAATTCATCATATATTCTGCTCATTCTCTTTTCTTGCCCATTGTTCTTAGCTGTTAACTGAACGAGAGTAACTGTATGACATACAAGATTACAAGAAAATTACAGAGACCCTTCTCTCATGAGAGACAAAGGCACAAAATTAATGAGATGGAATGTATGTGTCGTTTTTTTTCTTCTTCATTCTCTTTTTATTCAAAATGAGTTCAACATCATTTAGTCAATTTCTAGTATTCGCAGAGATATGTGAGCTTCTATTACGAAGCACATTGATGTCTTTTTAGCGTATCAAATGCCGATCATATGGTACACCTGCTAATGACCTTTAGACAGAAATAGGATTTGATTGTGTAAGAGATGTATATATTAGCCTCGAAAAGATCAGAGCTGAGAGTTAGTCGCGGGATACCATTTATAATGATCGATGGATGCAGACAAGCCTGGTGTCACCTATCTTCCTCGTCTTTTTTTCGGGATGATTATGATGATGTAAAACAAGGCGACGACGTATGCTGTTTGTACACATAGATCTTAGTCTTTCCTTCTTTCTACATTTTCCTTTTCTTCGTTCTTTCTTTCTTTCTTTCTTTTGCAAGCCAATTGCTTTCTTCTTCCTCTGTTGAACATACGAGAGAGAGAGAGAAAACGAGAGAAAGAGAAAAGGAAAAAGACGAATGCGTATGTGTGTTCACTTTGAAATAAAATATCACTCAACAAGTTGCTATATTTTCTCTCTACATACTTCAACACTTGTCGAATAATGAAAAGAATGTTGCTACTAGGAGAGAAAATCTAATCAGTAGACATTCAAACAAAAAGGTGAGAGATGATAGAATTAAAAAAAAGCCTATCGGACTACTAGGAAAGACATATTCATTAAGACAGATGGTACTTTTTTCAACTTTTCTTTTTTTCTTAATGATCCATTGATCATCAAGCAGCTGTTTGAAATTCTTTTAGATTTAAAACTACAACAAAAATGTCGATTCGATTGTTTCTAATGAGTCTTCTTATTTCCATTTGTAATTGTCAAGTAGATTTTCAAACGATTTGTCAAGCCGGCATACGTCAAGACAATACTAAGTAAGTCAAAACATTTCCTTTTATTCGTCGATCTACAATATTTTCGTTTGTTTACTTTTCAGTTATATTCATTGTGGTCGAAAACATTTAACTGAAATTCCGAATTTTTCACGTGTTACAAAGACGTTCTACGATGAACTCGTTCTAACCGATAATCAAATCACTCGTATATCTCGAAATGCTTTTCAAGGTCTTCGTGTTAAACGTTTGAATTTATCGGGAAATAAAATTTCGTCGATTGATCGACAAGCTTTTCAAGAATTAGCTAATTATCTCGAAGAATTAATCATTGAATTCGATTCAACACAACTCAGTCAAATACCAGATGCACTCAAATACAATTTAATTAATCTACGTTCATTAAAAATTATTAATCTCAATTTACAAACACTTCAAAATCATACTTTTGTGAAATTTCGTAAACTCGAAGATTTGTCAATTGTTAAATCGAATATTAAACATATCGAATCGAATGCTTTCTATTCGTTGACTAATCTTCGTTCGTTACATCTCGATCAGAATGTGTTAACCGATAATGTTTGGTTTGATTTAACTCGTTATTTATTAAATTTAGAAGTTTTAACTTTAAGTCAGAATAATTTCAAACGTTTGAAATCCAACGTTCGTTTGAAATCATTGAAAATTCTCGATCTTTCATCGAATGGCATTGAAATGATAGAAAAGGAATTCTTTGAAAATTTCCTTTTTCTTCACAAACTTTCCCTACAAAACAATGAACTCAATTCATTACAATTGAATTTTCTCTCATTATTAACACATTTAAAAGAATTAAACTTCGATTTCAATCGTTTAACATTTCTACCTGAAAATCTCTTTCAATCGAACGAACATTTGACTTATCTGTCATTACAAGGCAATGATTTGAATTACCTAACAAATAAATCCTTTGCTGGCTTAAAACAATTGACTTACTTGAATCTCGCACGTAATCGTCTTCAATTTCAATCGAATCAACAGCCATTCATCGAATTGAATGAACTCGAGAGTTTAAATTTAGATCGTAATACACAATTAAATCTTACGAAAACAATATTTCAAGGTTTAGAAAAGAATTTAATCGAACTTTCATTACAAAATTGTAATCTAACACAAATCGATTCGATGGATCGATTTGAAAATCTTCAACGATTGAAATTATCATCGAACTATCTTCGTCGTTTGCCGACGAACTTTCTTTCGCGTTCACAACAATCATTGATTTCACTCGATCTACAACGAAATCTTTTTCAAACAATACCAAATTTGTTCGAACAAAATTTTACTTCATCGAAATTAACTGATTTCGATCTTAGTTCGAATCAAATTTGTACAGTAAATCGTGAACAATTATATCAATATCAACATTTGAAAACACTCGGTTTAACTAATAATCCATTGCATTGCGATTGCCATTTGAAATGGCTTAAACAATGGTTAATCAAGAACTATGATTATGATCTCATGAAATTTCTTCAATGGACTTGTTCAACACCGAAACAACTCGCCGGTCAACAATTAACAATTATCGACGAACAAGATATGATCTGCGATGAAAATGAATATTCACAATGTCAACATATTCCTAAGAAAACAACAACAACAACAACTACGACAATCACTACAACAATAACAACAACAACAACGTCAACATTGATATCTGATGAATTAATAATTAATGAAATCTCCTATAATCCAAACGGTATGTTGACAATCACATGGGATTATTTCATACGATTATTACCGAAATATATTCATTTACAAATCTATAATGATAATAATCGCGAAGTTATTTTCCAACGACTTATCGATGGCGAACAACGTTCGATTGAGATTAATATTCAAGATTATTTAAAAGATTCATCGAATATTTATACAATTTGTTTAAATATTCGACAGAATAAATACTGTCGAAATATTCAATTACAACAAATAAAAACATCGCCAATTGTTGTTTCATCAAGTCAAATCGATGTGACACCACCATCGACTTCATCTCTACAATTAGTTTATCTACTTACGGGAATCTTTCTTGGCGCAGTGTTTGTTTCGATTATTTTAATAATTGTTTGCTGTTGGCGTATACGTCGTTTGTCATCTCATACCGATAAATTCACACATTCAATCGAAAAATTACCAACAAATACACTCTATCATCCTCAAGCACATTCATCATCGATATTCTATCGTCCATTGAACATCATCAGTTATCCACAACAACAGAAACAACCAACAAGTTGTGATACAAGCGAATGTTCAATACATTCATCGACCGATACAAGTCAATTAGCAAACGATACTTATCATATCTATCAACAAATTCCGTCTGTATATAATTGTCAAATGCATCCAACAAGGACACATATATTAATTTAAAATGCTGACGAGAAAAAAAAATTAATTTCTATTTATTTTTTGCTTGGGTGCAATAATTATTCTTTTTTTCTTTTCTTTTCTTTTTTGCTTTGTTGAACAAGTCAATCTGTATATGTATGTGAGTGTGTGTGTGTGTGTTTTTATAGCAAGAATAATAATAATAAAAACGGGATTTTCTTTGTCATGAAAAGAAAATGAATTCTAGACGGAAATCCTTTGACACATGCGTCAATGTTTTAATATACTTTGTCAAGGTTGTATATTAATAACTCGATTCAGATTTCATGCTATACTAATCACTCATATCTTGCTTCTTCTAAGTTAAACTAAACATACTGTATAATTATCTTCCGAATATTTTCTGTGACATTTTTTTTTCTCTGATATGAATACCACAGAATGACTGACTGACATTGCATATTGACCTTTAGATTCTATTCTAATTGATCTAAGGATGGACATGGAGTGGAATGAAGCTTGCGGGCGAATGAATCGTTGTCTGAAATAAACGATTTCCGTACGCGTGTATGCGTATATGTGCGTGTTTGTCAATGTCTTGTTTTTGCTATTTCCTTTTTTTGTTTCGTTCAATCTCCTCCTACTTTCGTTTAATATATCTATCGTTGTACACGCCTCGAATACAATTAGAAGCACATCTGTTGAGTAAACAGACGACATGAGTAAAAAAAAATACTTTCGAAGAGAATTTATATAAACATGCAATGAATGAATGATAAGAGGAGAGCTCAAGGCTATTTGGACGGTTTTTTTTCTCTCTCTCTCTCTCTCAATGTCGAGAAAAAGCTAAATAAAGTGTATTCAAATGTTTAACTCAATGTCTCGTTGTGTTATTTAATGGATTTGAACAATAACAAGAGAAGAAAAACAGTGAGGCTTGGCTTTTTCCTGCTCTATTTCAAATGTATGATCGATTGTTTGACAACAAATATAAATGAAAAAGAGATTAGAATAAACGGGCTAAGCTATTTCGTATGTCTATGATCAAACGAACATCATTTTGTCATATATCGTCTCTCGTACAGGTGTGAACAAGTCATTAGTATTTGTCTTTATTCTGTTGTTCATTCAAGTGACATTCGAAATCGTTTTGTCAAGAAAAGGAATATTCGATGAATACTTAGAAAATACAAAAAGAAAAACGATGTACACAGTATGTGACATGTTTGATGTTATTCCAAATGAATTTGTTATTATTGCCGATGGTCAAGTATATTGATATATTATTGCACCTGATAGAAGAAAGAAATCTCTGTGTCCATCGGCTCATCTGTTGTCCATATGTATGTCAAATGAATTCAATGAGTAATGACGCGTGTATATTCGATCCGATTTAAATACATTAGATTGAAATAAGCCATTCTCTCTGTCATTTGTGTTACAGTTGATTGAACGTTTTGATTTTTCGAACAAGAAACTATTTCTCATCAAAATAGATTGACAATAAAAAAACATGAACGAACGAGCGAACTAATCGTGTAAATGTTTTGCACAACTTCAAATAGACATGAAATTATATCGAAGCATTGTTTTTATTCATATTCCTATCTTGTTATTAAAAGATTAGACAATGATGATTTGATTGACAGACAAGCGTTCATCTACTTTTCAATGAATCGATCAATCGATCAATTCGTAATAAAGAATAAGTCTTTTTTTTTCTTCTTCTGTCTTCAACATCTATCTATCGATCTGTCTGTCCGTCCGTCTGTCTGTCTGTTGTCATCAATTACATTTCCTGTAGTGATCAAGGCACAACATCTCGAGATTGAATGATGCCTACTGTGTTTAAACAGACCAGTCGTGTTTTTACAGTCGTACTCTCATTTACAATGAAAACAAATATGTTCAATATTCATTTTCTTTCTTCTTCACATCGATTGACTATTCGACATCCAGCTGCGATCAAATGCATTCGACTATCAACATTTTAACGTTAGAAAAACAGTCAAAGTTTGTCTTATTACACATTTTTTTTTGAAATCAAATATGCATTTCAAGGAAATGAATCGCCTCGAGGTGTTTTAAATCATTGTTATGCATTCGTGGAATTCAGTCTATCATAACGATCGGAATGCATCTATGTATTCAATGCCAAACAAAAGATTGTCAGAGAATGATAGTATATGAATGCAGAAGGAGAAAAAAAATTAATTAAGATAAATCATATTGAAAATGAAACTAACGATTAAACATGTCATCAAAAAAGGTCATTTATCATATGACATGAGAGGCTAAATTGACGGTCAATTGATGTTATTTTTGTCATTTGAAATATCTCGTTTGGGAATACGTAGTAAAGCAATGTCAGTTGTTTTTTTTTGTTGTGCTACTTTTTATTTACAATTTTTGAAAACAAAAAATACATTCTCTACGTTCGTGCCGTTGGAATCAATGCGTATTCAGTTGAATTTGGATTCGAAAAACGGATTAATTTTTGCGAATCATTCGAACCAAAATTAAATAAATCCGGCACCTAAAACAAAAACAAAATAAATTTTTGTTTATACCAAAAAAGAAGAAATCCGTTTTACTTGATATAACAAAGCTAACGAACCAAAAATGGTTACAGCTAAAAAAATAACAAATTGAAGACGATCAAGAACGGTGGCAATGAATTTCCATTCATCACGTATCGATTCAATAATCGATTCCGTTTCGCAATGAGAAGCTATGTAACGAAGATTGTGCAGAGCAGAAGTCAATTCACGACGCATTTGTTGAATTTGTGTTTGATGAATCTGAGTTGTTGATACGGGAACTAAATGATGTCCTTCATCGATGAGACATTTTCGTTTCTTATGTATCAATGGTTTCATAAGAATCGTCGATGTACGACGTTTATTGTTGACAAACGAAATAAACGATGCATTCGATTCACTACGATCCTTTTCGAAACAAAGATAAATAGAAATAAGAATATTTTGAATTGTTTTTCGTTTTTACTTTCTCGGTGTGATTCAATCGATTTTTATGTCGATTAATAACTTTGTCGTTGAAGATTTGCAGTGGATTTTGTAAAATCATCGGCGAATGAACCGTATTCATCGTGAGAAATAGTTCGTATTCTTCACGTTTTTGCCGAAGTTTAGGCGATTCCATCCATAATAATCGAGGTAGAATATGCAGAAAAACTCGACGTAACCAATTCGGCATTGTATGAGTCATTGGCGTACGATAGTAGAAATTCGTTATGATCACAGTATTAACTTGAAAAGAAAATTTCAAAAACAAGATATTTATTATTATTATTAGTTTACCAATAACAAGAACGTTTAGTGAAAATGTAAATAGTAAATATTTGGCTATGAGTGGAACGACAGCTGATGTTGGCGGAAGAATTTTAGTAACAAGTAATTGAAAGAGATTTAATGCTAAGAGAATCGACATGCATAATGTCATTTTTTCACCAGCTGCTGTTGGCAAACAGAAAACAATACAAATTAATATGCCCATTAAACCAGTTGGAACGATTAAATTCACTGAATAATACAAAGTTTTTCGTTTCATAAAAATATCAAAAACGATTTCAATGTAATCAGGCGATGAACTCGTCGCATTCGAACGATAATGAACAAATCGACTTGGAATCTAGGCAAGGAAAAACAAACAATATGATGCAATTTCTATCAATTCACATACACTAGTCACATCCCATGTACCACTTTCAAGATAATCATCTTTGTAGAGTTCATCACTGGCAACATTAATAGCTTGTTGTGGTAATAATTTCGCTAGTTCATGTTTTTTCTCTCGATCTTCGAAATAATGAGTAAATGTTACTTCACGTGCATTGTACGTCCATGATGCAAAACGCATTTCACATTTTTGAGTATCAAATGGAAAATATTTGACATCGATACGACATGATGACTTATAAATTGCTGGTGGAACCCATTGAACTTCGCCAGTATGCATGAGAACAACTTTTGATTTAAATGAAACCTCATAATTTCCATCTAGTTAAAAATAAAAATCAATGTCAACCAAAGATTAAAACAAAAAGAACTCATTTCTACTACCGGCATTGTTGAATAAAACAACATCCTAGAAAAAAAATGAAGAACGTCAATAGAACAAACGAGAGATTTGATGGATTAGAATCTACCGGTGTCCAAACATTGCTAAATGGAACATTGATTTGATCGACACCACCTAAATTACGTAAATTCATTTTTGAATTAAACCAAAAGAAATAGAATATCGAACCGTATCGATCGGGATTCCATCGTAATTGTGAATCGTACCATTTCATATGTAGCCAAGTATTCGTTTTCATAATTTGTTCTTTTTCATAAACCTATGCAAAAATGAATAACATAAAAAAATGATGACGATAAAAGAAAAAAGAAGTAATTCTACATGAATTAATTGTACTAATAAAAGTCCAAATGAAACTACAACTGTTTCATTCGAATGCTGAGTTGGTCGAACAAGTGGATTATAACCTTGTTCAGAGAATAAATAATGTACCAAACGATTTTCATCTTCCGATGTTTGAAATAATTTGATATAGACACCAGACAGGAGAAGAATAATTAGAAGTTTCGATGTACTCGACATGAATTCGAACAAGTTCTATTCCGACATATGTATATTAAGATGATTTGTCATTTGTGTCAGTTTGACAAGAAGATGATGTGATAATGGACGTGTGCCAGCTGGTATTACAATAATAATCGAAGTGAGAATTCTTGACAATAGTAAAAAAAGAAAGAAAGAAATCTGAAAACGACTTGTGAATATAATTGAAAGTAAGTCTTCATCGAATTTTACTTGAGATTAGTATGATTATGCTAGTTAGCTTCATCAAACGAGTTTCATTGTTATTTGAGCATGTTAAACTAGAGTTTTGTCGGTTCGTGCTTTCGAGTAGATAATCATTTCTTTTCCTTTCCTATGTGTCTTTCTCGAGTTTTTTAGAAGCAAAAAAAAAGGATCGAGAATGATGAAATAGAGAAGAGAGAAGAACAAGAAAGAAAAAGAGACAAATAATAATGAAATCTTGTTCGCCGATGATGAACTAGATCGATCTGAGAGTAATGAAGAAAAACATGTTCTAGGAAAGAAAAAGACGAGCATGAATATTAGAACAGAGGAAGTCGGATAATCGAACGAGAAATGAGGAGAATAAGAAGAAAGTTTCGTAGCGGCACGTCTTTCTAAAATAAATACAAGAAACGAATAGTATTAACTATTGAATAATCAATAGGACGAAGTGGTTTCTAATCGAAGAATGAAAATAAGATTAACTCGATGTTTATTTTTATCCGATTTCTAATTTACACGCTCAATCAGTTGTCTACATATGCATTCAAAGACAAACTTTATAGATTTCTTTCATGAGCTTAGAAATTATTCTCCAGAGAGTTTTCTTATGAATTATTTTCGGTAATAAAATATGTGTCTGTGATGATCATGAATAAACAAATAGTCAAATTAACTATCGAGAGACTATTTAAATGTGTACGCTGAACATAAAGTTTATTTTGAAATATGGCAAAAGAGAAGTGAAATGTCAAAGCAAAAATAGAATTTCGTATTTAATCTTGATGTACTGTTAAAGGACGTATTTTATTCGATTGATATTCTCGACGCTGTATTAAATCATAATTCGGAAATGGCGTATATCTTGGTGCGATTTTTTCTTTCGAATTAGCGACACATGTTTGACTATAATAGTTTCCAGATTCTTCGTTAATTTTTTCAATAGCCAATTGAGGTTTATAATCATATTCGCCGGGTAGATGACCGTTTTTCGGTTGAATTCTTTCTCGAACAGCAAGTTCATCGTATTCTATCATGTCAATCATAAGATTTCCATCTTCTGGCCCATTGACAATCCATTTAAATTCAGCTTTGGACGAACATCCTTGACTTGTTGTTTCCTTGCAATGAGTACAAAACGGACAACGACCCGTCATATTTGCCAATGCGATCGAATTGTTTCGATTCGAACGAATTGGACTGCTGATTGCTGGAAGAAGTACAGTTGATGTACGTGAATTGGATCTATTACTAACTGATGATGGAGCACGTGAAGATGGTAGTTGTGCTTGTACATCTAAATCAGGATGCAGATTTGAGCTATTTCTCAATGGTGTAGAAATTCGATTGCTCGTTCGACTTTTTCGACTCTTATTATCGAGATCCGTTTCTAAATTTATTAAACAAATCACGAATCATCTTGATGAAGATGAATTCAACATACGTGATGCATAACGAACATTCTCATTGTACGGACTCGTTATGTTCAATTCAGTCAAATTTTGACTTTTGTTTGAAACTGTTGGACTTCGAACATACTGTTGTTGTTCTCTTACTTCTGGTATACTCGGTAATTTCGATGTTGATTGTTTTCTATCAGTTTTATGATCATTACTCGCATTGTTACCCATTTTTAACTTTTCGATTTTTCTCCTACCGAACAAAAGAAAAATCTCTATCGAAAATGTTTTATGTATGTGATTATTTAACTGAAGCGATAAGAATAAAACCGAAAATGTATATTTATTCGGCAAGGTAATAAAACGGATAATTAAAGTCTCCAAGGAAAATAAAAAGAACGCACTTGACAATGTTAATATAGCCGATTTATCGATCTTCGTATAAAGATCTTTTGCATACAACCTCGAACTGATAACAAATCATTCGGCACACAGAAATCAGCATTTTCTCTAGCGTGCATATTTTGTTGAAGAATTCTTGTTCGTTATCGATTTTATCATCATTCGAGTGCTGTTATAAAAATATAACGCTTGTTGACAATTCAAGTCCAAGTATCATTGAAAAATAAACTCCAACTGTTCGAGAGTTTCTCTCATTATTTATGATCTATCTCGTTGTTGTTTTTCTGTTCATTTCAATACAAACAGACTGTTCGATTTTTCACTTGAATGCGAATTTTCCTAATTATTGTTGTTAATAAGAAAAATGCAAACAA
>ERZ781399.2835-NODE-2835-length-13773-cov-4.524712_pt1 | contig 13773 bp, 14 predicted proteins | sample MGYA00511014_ERZ781399 | MGnify/ENA primary metagenome ERZ781399 (study PRJEB29847, sample SAMN06458254) | wastewater metagenome | isolation source: Wastewater bioreactor | place: South Africa: Cape Town | study: EMG produced TPA metagenomics assembly of the...
CGGTCTGGCGGTCGCCGATGATCAGCTCGCGCTGGCCGCGGCCGATGGGCACCATCGAGTCGATCGACTTCAGGCCGGTCTGCACCGGCTGGTCCACGCTCTTGCGCGCGATCACGCCCGGCGCGACCTTCTCGATCACGTCGGTCATCTTGGCCTCGATCGGGCCCTTGCCGTCGATCGGCTGGCCCAGGGCGTTGACGACGCGGCCGATCAGCTCGGGGCCGACCGGCACTTCCAGGATGCGGCCCGTGCACTTGACGGTGTCGCCCTCGGAGATGTGCTCGTACTCGCCCAGAATCACGGCGCCGACGGAGTCGCGCTCGAGGTTCAGCGCCAGGCCGAAGCTGGGCTGGCCGCCGGGCGTGGCCGGGAACTCCAGCATCTCGCCCTGCATGGCCTCGGACAGGCCGTGCACGCGCACGATGCCGTCGGTGACCGACACCACGGTACCCTGGTTGCGCACGTCGGCGCTGATACCCAGGCCCTCGATGCGGCTCTTGATCAGTTCTGAAATTTCTGCGGGATTGAGTTGCATGACTCTTTCCTTGTCCTTTGAGGTTATCGAGGAGCCTGGCCTGAGCGGACTCAGGCGGTCAGGGCCATCTTCATCTGTTCCAGGCGGGCCTTGACGGAGGTGTCCAGCACCTCGTCGCCGACGACCACGCGCACGCCGCCGATCAGCGACGGCTCGATCTGCACGGCGGGCTCCAGCTTGCGACCGAAGCGCTTTTCCAGCGTGGCGGTCAGCGCGGCCAGCTCGGCGCCGTCGATCGGAAACGCGCTCTGGATCAGCGCGTCGGCGCTGCCCGTCACGCTGTTGGCCAGCTGGCGGAACTGGCGTGCCATTTCGGGCAGCGCCGCCAGGCGATCGTTGTCGATCACGGTGCGCAGGAAGTTCGCGCCGCGCTCGGGCAAGGGCTTGCCCAGCACGCCGCTGACGAGCTGATACACCTGATCCGCGCCGGCCTTGGGGTTGGCGGCGAACTGCAGCAGCTGCTCGCTGCCCGCCACGGCCGCCAGGCCATCCATCCAGCTCTGGGTCGCCGCCAGATCAGCGCGCGAAACCTTGAACAGGGCTTCGGCGTAGGGTCTTGCGATGGTGGCGAGTTCTGCCATGGGCTTTTCCTTTGCGCGTCACGGGCGCGGGATCACAGTTCGGTCTTCAGGCGGTTCAGCAGGTCCGCGTGCACCGTCGGGTTGACTTCCTTGCTCAGGATCTGCTCGGCGCCCTTGACGGCCAGCGCGGCCACCTGCTCGCGCAGGGCCTCGCGCGCCTGCAGCACCTGCTGCTCGGCGTCGGCCTTGGCGGCGGCGACGATCTTGCCGGCCTCCTCGGTGGCACGCACCTTGGCTTCCTCGATGATCTGCTGCGCGCGGCGCTCGGCCTCCGCCAGGCGGGCCGACGCGTCGTTGCGCGAACTTGCCAGCTCCCGCTCGACGCGCTGGTTGGCGGCGGCGAGTTCGGTGCGGGCCTTGTCGGCGGCAGCCAGACCATCGGCGATTTTCTGAGCCCGCTCGTCCAGCGCCTTCGTGATCGGGGGCCACACGAACTTCATCGTGAACCACACCAGGATCGCGAAGACAACGGCCTGCAGGAACAGGGTCGCGTTGATATTCACGGTTCGACTCCTTTCAGTCGTGAAAGGATCCGCCGATTACTTCAGGACGAACGGGTTGGCGAAGGCGAACAGCAGGGCGATGGCGACACCAATCAGGAAGGCGGCGTCGATCAGACGGGCCAGCACGAACATCTTGGTCTGCAGCTCGTTCATCAGCTCGGGCTGGCGTGCCGAGGATTCGAGGAACTTGCCACCCATCAGGGCGATACCGATCGAGGCACCGATGGCGCCCAGACCGACGATCAGACCGCAAGCCAGAGCGACGAGGCCGAGAATGTTTTCCATGATTGCTCCTAGTGAAAAAAGGAAGGTTGAGTTGAGGAAAGGGAAAAAATTGCGGAACTCAGTGCGCGTCGTGCGCCTGACCCACGTAGATCAGCGTCAGCATCATGAAGATGAACGCCTGCAGCGTAATGATCAGGATGTGGAAGATGGCCCACACAGATCCCGCAATCACGTGCCCGACACCCAGCCAGAAACCGCCCGTCAGGGGGTTGAACTGCCAGGCCCATACGCCACCCATCAGGGCGATCAGCATGAAGACCAGTTCGCCGGCAAACATGTTGCCGAACAGTCGCATGCCGTGCGAGACGGTCTTGGCGACGAATTCGATGATCTGCATCAGCAGGTTGATGGGCCACAGCACCGGGTGCGCGCCGAAGGGCGCGGTCACCAGCTCGTGCGCCCAGCCGCCGGCGCCCTTGATCTTGACGTTGTAGACCAGGCACACCAGCAGCACGCTGACCGACAGGCCCAGCGTGGTGGACAGATCGGCCGTCGGCACCACGCGCTGGAAGGCGTGCGAGTCGGCGGTGGCGATCTGCCAGCCAATCGGCAGCAGATCGACCGGCAGCAGGTCCATGGCGTTCATCACGAAGATCCAGACGAACACCGTCAGCGCCAGCGGCGACACCAGCTTGCGGCTCTTGGCGTTGTGGATCACGCCCTTGGCCTGGTTTTCGACCATCTCCGACATGATCTCGACCGCCGCCTGAAAGCGCCCCGGCACGCCCGAGGTCGCCTTGCGCGCGCCCAGCCACAGCAGCCAGCAGCCCAGCGCGCCCAGCAGGATCGACCAGAACACCGAGTCGGCGTTGAACAGACCGAAGTCGATGATCGACGTCTGCGTCACGTTCTCGAAAGCGAAATTCTTCTGCAGGTGGTGCAGATGGTGCTGGATGTACTCTCCAGCGGTCTGTCCCTGCGCAGCATCAGTGGCCATGTGTCACCCAGTCTTCGAACCGATTGCGGCACCGCGCGGCATGGCCGCCCGGCGCTTCGAACTCCACCACAAGGCCAGCCACGCCGCCTTGATGGTCACCACGAACCCGGCCAGCAAGGCCAGCCAGTGCACCTGCGTCAGCACCCGGGGGGCTGCCAGCAGCAGCGCCACGGTCAACGCGATCTTGATGCCCTCCCCCACCATCAGCGCCATCAGGGCGCCGCCGGCGTGGGCCTGCACTCGCATGCGGCGGGCCACCATGCGGGCAAACAAGACCGCGGGCAACCATGCCGCCAGCACGCCGTAGGCCACCGACCACCGAACGGCGACATCGCCATCCGACAGCCACCAACCCACGGCCACCGCCACCAGCCCCGCCACCGCCTGCGCACCGACCACGGGCCAAGGCGACTGCGGGGGATGGGCTGCGCGCCACTGCGCTGCCTGCTCGGCGCTCAGGGGCTCGAAACCGGCGTCGGGGGCGTCATCCGCCTCCTCGGCAGACCCCGCCCGCCCCGATGGGAGTGCTTCGGGAGCGATTGTGGCCATGTCGGCTTTCACGCAGTTGACGGTGCGTTAACACCTGCTTGCGACTGCAAAGCCTCCCATTATAGGGTTAGTCCGAGGGCGATCCGGGCTTTTCACACACCGGGCCGGCGGGAATCGGCCTGCGCGACAATGCGCGCTGTCTGCGCCACGCCACACTTCCATGTCCTACGACCCTTGCGCCCACCTGCCGCCGCTGCCGTGTTACCTGAACGGCGAGATCATCAACCTGCGTGAAGCGCGCATCAGCCCGCTGGACCGCGGCTTCATCTTTGGCGACGGTATTTATGAGGGCATCGCCGTCTACGGCCGGCCCGGCCACGCGCCGCGGCCGTTCCGCTTTGCCCAGCACATGGCGCGGCTGGAGCGCGGCCTGCGCGAAACCCGCATCCCCAACCCCCACACGGCCGACGAATGGCGCCAGATCGCTCTTGATCTGATAGCTGCTTACGCCCGCCAGTCAAGCGTCGACGCCACAAACGATGCCCAAGCCGCGCCCCAGGACTGGTTCTTCTACTTCCAGGTCACGCGCGGCGTGGCGCTGCGCGACCACCCCATGCTGCCCGGCCTGACGCCCACCGTGTTCGCCACCTGCCTGCCCATGAAGCCGCCCACCGCCGAGCAGCGCGCGCAGGGCGTGGCCTGCGTCACCGCCGACGACTTTCGCTGGCAGAAGGCGCACCTGAAGACCATCAGCCTGCTGGGCGCGGTGTTCGCGCGCCAGATCAGCGTGGACGCCGGCGCGCTGGAGACCGTGATGTTCCGCGACGGCTTTCTGAGCGAAGCGGCCTCCAGCAACGTCTGGGTCGTCAAGAACGGCACGGTCTACGGCCCGCCCAAGGACCACCTGGTGCTGGAAGGCATCCGCTACGGGGCCATCGAGGAGCTGTGCCGGCAGGAAGGCATCGGCTTCGAGCTGCGCCGCATCCCGCGCGCCGACGTGCTGGCGGCCGACGAGCTGCTGCTGTCCTCGGCCACCAAGGAGGTGCTGCCCATCACCACGCTCGACGGCCAGCCCGTCGGCAACGGCCGGCCCGGCCCCGTCAGCCAGCGGCTGTACGCCGCCTACCAGCGCGCCAAGGACGCCCTGTTCGCCGCATGACCGCCCCGCCCGCCGACCCGCGCCGCGACACGCTGATCGACTACCCCAGCGCCTTCCCGATCAAGGTCATGGGCGCGCGCCAGGACGGCTTCGTGCACGCCATGACCGAGCTGGCGCGCCAGCACGACCCCGGCTTCGACGCCGCCACCGTCGAGCTGCGCGAAAGCAGCGGCGGCAAGTACCTGGGCGTCACCCTCACCGTCACCGCCACCAGCCGCGAGCAGCTCGACAATCTGTACCGCGCCCTCAGCAGCCACCCGATGGTCAAGGTGGTTTTCTAGTCAAAAACGACTCCAGCGCCCGTCTGGCGAGCGCCAGCAGCTATGATTTTGATTGCACCCTTCCGCCACCCAGTCGCCTGACCCATGCCCACCCTCGACTGGCTTGGCCGCCAAGACGCATTCACTGCCGCCGCGCGCGTGCCCTACCGCCTGCTGGAGGCCGTCAGCCAGCACGGCGACGCCCAGGCCGCCGCCCACAACCTGCTGATCCAGGGCGACAACCTGCAGGCGCTGAAAAGCCTGCTGCCGCTGCATCGCGGCCAGGTCAAGTGCATCTTCATCGACCCGCCCTACAACACCCAGAGCGCCTTCGAGCACTACGACGACAACCTGGAGCACGCCCAGTGGCTGACCATGATGCTGCCGCGCCTGCAACTGCTGCGCGAGCTGCTGGCCGAGGACGGCTCGATCTGGGTCACCATCGACGACCACGAGGGGCATTACCTCAAGGTGTTGATGGATGAGGTGTTTGGGCGGGGGAACTTTGTGGCGAACGTGCTTTGGCAAAAAAAATATGCCGTCGCCAATGATCACAAGACGATTGCGCCGATGCACGACCATGTTCTCGTCTTCCGAAAAACTCCTGCATGGCAACGCAATTTGCTGGTACGTGCTGACGACAAGGATAGGCAATACAAGCACGAAGACGACAAAGGCCTATTCCGCGTCAGCGACTACACCTGCGCAAAAACAGCCGAAGAACGCCCAAATTTGTACTACCCAATTCGCCAGCCGCATACAGGTCAGACAATATGGCCCAGTCGCACCCGAGTGTGGGCGTACTCTCAAGATGAACACAGACGACACGTTGCTGAAGGGTTCATCTATTGGGGCAAAGAAGGAACCGGAAAAACACCTGGCTTCAAGCGCTACAGACATCTGCTTAAGAACGACGGTGTAGTTCCCCAGACGTGGTGGGTGCACGATTTCGCAGGACATACCGATGCATCCCGCAAAGAGGCGCGAGAAGTGCTGGGGACTACCTCGTTGGTCGACGACTTCATTACCCCGAAGCCTGAGCTGTTGATCTCCAGAGTGCTGGAAATCGCCACGAAGCCCGGCGACCTCGTGCTCGACAGCTTCCTCGGCTCGGGCACCACGGCGGCGGTGGCGCACAAGATGGGGCGGCGCTGGATCGGCATCGAGATGGGCGAGCACGCGCGCACGCACTGCCTGCCGCGCCTGCTGAAAGTCGTCGAGGGCGAAGCGGGCGGCATCAGCCGCGCCGTCGGCTGGGCCGGCGGCGGCGGCTTTCGCTTGGTGCAGTTGGGCGCGCCGGTGTTCGACGCCGCCGGCCACATCCACCCCGAGGTGCGCTTCGACACCCTGGCCGCCTTCGTCTGGCAGCAGGAAACCGGCCGCGCCCACACCCCCGGCGACCCCGCCACCGGCGCCTGCCCCGGCACGCCGCTGCTCGGCATCCACTACGATTTGGATAGCTGCCCGCGCTCGCCAGACGGGCGCGAAAGCCTAATTTCACCCCAAACGCCGCAAGCCGCCGCGCCCGCCCCGCGCGCCGCCATCTACCTGCTGTTCAACGGCATCCTGGGCGACAAGCGCCCGGCCGGCGGCAACGTGCTCACGCGCGAGGTGCTGGCCGCGCTGCTGGCGCTGCACGCGGGCAGCGCCGCGCCGCAGGCGCCCCTGGTGGTGTACGGCGAAGCCTGCCGCGTCGGCCCCGCGCGGCTGGCGCAGGCGGGCGTGACGTTCCGCCACATTCCGCATGACATCCGGGCGGGGTGAGGGCATGAAGGAAACCGCGTCCGCCACGGCGCCTTACTTTGTCGACGAATCGGGCGATGGCGTGCTGTTCACGGCACGCGGCCAACTGGCCCTTCAGCAGGCCGAGGGCGTGCCGACCTTCATGCTTGGCCTGCTGCACCTGCCCGACCCCGAAGCACTGGGCGCGGAGCTGGTGGCACTGCGGGCGCAGTTGCTGGCCGACCCGTACTTTCGCCACGTGCCGTCGATGCAGGCGCAGGCGCGCAAGACCGCCCTGGCGTTTCACGCCAAGGACGACGTGGCGGAAGTGCGGCGCGAGGTGTTTCGCGTGCTGCTGCGCCACGACATGAAGTTCTTTGCCGTGGTGCGCGACATGCGCGCCGTGCTGGCGTATGTGCAAGAGCGCAATCGGCGCGATGACGCCTATCGCTACCGACCCAATGACCTGTATGACCAGACGGTGGCGCGGCTGTTCAAGGACCGCCTGCACCAGCACGAGCGCAATGCCATCACCTTTGCGCGGCGCGGCAACAGCGATCGCACGCGGGCACTGCGGGCGGCGCTTGAGCTGGCGCGCCAGCGTTTTGAAGCCAAATGGAACGCGCAGGTGAAGTCAGAGATCGCGCTCGCCAGCGCCCGCCCCAGCGAATCGGCCGGCCTGCAGGCGGTGGACTACCTGCTGTGGGCGCTGCAACGTCACTACGCGCGAGGCGAGAGCCGCTTCATCGAATTGATGTGGCCCAAGGTGAGCCTGATCCACGCGGTGGATGAAACCCGGGCTGCCCGCTACGGCGTGTACTACACCAGAAAAAAGCCGCTCGTGGGAGCGGCTTCGTGAAGGGGGGTGGGAATATAGGATTGCTGCCTCCGGGTTGCCCCGGCGGGTGGCACTCACACGGCATGAAGCCGACATTCGTTCCCACTGCGGGCAATTTTAGTTCAATTGCACAAGGTGTGGATAACGGGTGCACACCCTGTTAACCCCCGCCGGCAACCCTGCACATACCGCCTGCTTTCGATTCACTCCATGCCCACCCTCGCCCTCAAGTCCTACCAGCAAGCCGCCCTGGACACGCTGACCGCCTTTGCCCAGGCGGCGCAGGTGGGGGGCGCGGCGCGGGCGTTCGAGGCGCTGGCGGGGCGGCCGTACCAGAGCGAGCCGTTCGGGCCCGACGTGCCCTGCGTGTGCCTGCGCATCCCCACCGGCGGCGGCAAGACGCTGCTGGCGGCGCACGCCGTGCCGCTGCTGGCGCGGCACTGGCGCGCCAGCGACGCGCCGGTGGCGGTGTGGCTGGTGCCCAGCGACGCCATCCGGGCGCAGACCTTGAGGGGCCTGCAAACGCCCGGCCACCCGGTGCGCCAGGTGTTGGCCGGCGCTTATGGCGAGCGCCTGCGCGTGTGCGCGCTGGAGGACGTGGCGCAGATCGCCCCGCCCGACTGGGGCCGCGCCGCGGTGGTGGTGGTGGCCACCATCCAGAGCTTCGCATCGACGACACCGACCAGCGCCACGTCTACAGCTTTGCCGAGGCGTTCGAGCGCCACTCCAAGGCCGCCGCAAGCACGCAGCCGCGCGCGCTGGCGGCGCTGGCCGCGCTGCCGGACGCCTGCGTGACGGCCGAGGAGGCGGCGCAGGACGGCCGCGCCGTGCTGCGCGGCTTTGTCGGCCAGCCGCGCCAGAGCCTGGCCAACTGGCTGGCGCTGCACCAGCCGATCGTGATCGTCGACGAGGCGCACAACGCCAAGACCGACAAGAGCTTCACGGCGCTCAAGCGCCTGAACCCGGCCTGCCTGCTGGAGCTGACGGCCACGCCGATCGCGGCGCGCACCAACGTGCTCTACCACGTGAGCGCGCAGGAGCTGGCGGCCGAGGACATGATCAAGCTGCCCATCGTGCTGGCCGAGCACCCCGAGGGCTGGCCGCAGGCGGTGCTGGCGACGGTGCGCACGCGCGCCGCGCTGGAGGCCGAGGCGCTGAAGGACGAGGCCGCCGGCGCCGGCTACGTGCGGCCGATCGCGCTGTACCAGGCGCAGAACGCGGGCGACGCCGTGCCGCCCGAGGCGCTGCGCCGGCACCTGATCGACGAGCTGCACGTGCCGCCCGAGCAGGTGGTGGTGGCCACCGGCAGCACGCGCGAGCTGGACGGGCTGGAGCTGGCCGCGCGCGACTGCCCGGTGCGCCACGTCATCACCGTGCAGGCGCTGCGCGAAGGCTGGGACTGCCCGTTTGCCTATGTGCTGTGCTCGCTGCAAAAGCTGGCCAGCGCGACGGCGGTGGAGCAGTTGCTGGGCCGCGTGCTGCGCATGCCTTACGCCACGCGGCGCGGGCGCGAGCCGCTCAACCGCGCCTGGGCGCATGTGTGCGAGGCCGAGTTTTCCAGCGCGGCGCACGCGCTGGCCGACCGGTTGATTCAGGGCATGGGCTTCGAGGCGCTGGACGTGGCCTCGATGCTGGCACCCGCCGCATCGCTGCCGTTGTTTGAAGAAAATCAGGCCCCAGCGCCCGTCCAGCAAGCACCAGTAGCTACTGATTTTGAAGCGATCGCACCGACCGACGCACTGGCGGCGCTGCCCGGCGTGGCGGTGCGGACCATCGCCGGCGCGCCGCGCGTGGTGGTCAGCGGCCACATCGGCGCCGAGCTGGAGGGCCAGTTGCTGGCCGGCGTGCGCGGCGCCAAGAAGCAGGACGCCGTGCGCCAGCAGATCGCGCGGCACAACGCGCTGGTGGCGGCGCAAACGGCCCCGGCCGCGCGCGGCGAGCACTTTGCGCCGGTGCCGCCGCTGGGGTATCGCGAGGCTGGCCAGGCCGAGCTGTGGCCGCTGGAGCGCGAGGCGCTGCTAGAGGCGGTGGACATCGACCTGCTCACGCCCGAGGCGATCGAGCTGCCCGGCTTTCAGGTGGTCGAGCAAGGCCGCGCGTTCGAGATTTACCTGAAGGACGAGCAGGTGCGGCTGCGCCCGGCCGAGGCCAGCCAGATCGCGCTGGACTATGGCGTCAGCGGCATCGGCGCGCAGGACCTGGTGCGCTGGCTGGAGCAGTCGCTGTACGCCAGCCTGCCCGAGTTCACGCCGGCGCAGCGCCAGCCGTGGTTTGCTGCCGTGGTCAACCGCCTGCTGCACGAGCAGCGCGTGCCGATCGAGACGCTGGCGCAGGCGCGCTTCACGCTGGCGCGGGCGCTGCAGGCCAAGGCCGCCGACCTGCGCGACGCGGCGGCCAAGGCGCGGTTCCATCAATTGGTGCTGGACGGCGGCTGGCAGGTCGAGCCCGACTGGGCGCGCCCGCACGTGTTCGGGCCCGCGACCTACCCCGCGCCGGCCGGCAGCCGCTACGGCGGGCGCTACGAATTTCGCAAGCACTACTACCCGGTGATCGCCGACCTGAAAAGCGAGGGCGAGGAATTTGCCTGCGCGCAACTGATCGACCGCCACCCCAAGGTGAAGCACTGGGTGCGCAACCTGGACGCGGCGCCCGCGGGCTTCTGGCTGCCGACCTCGCGCCACCGCTTCTTTGCCGACTTCGTGGCCGAGCTGGTGGACGGGCGCATCGCCCTGCTCGAATACAAGGGCGCGCACCTGGCCAGCGACCCAGGCGAGATCGAAAAGCGCCAGATCGGCGAGCTGTGGGCGCGCCGCAGCGGGGGCCGCGCCGTGTTCGGCTGGCTGATGAAGGCGCAGGACGGCCTGGGCCCGGCGCAGCAACTGGACGCGGTGCTGGCATGACGCTGGAGGTGCGCTTTCTGGGCCGCGTCGACTACCCGCCCACCTTTGCGGCCATGAAGGATTTCGTGGCCCAGCGCCCGTCTGGCGAGCGCGAGCAGCTATGGATTTGCGAGCACGATCCGGTCTTCACCCTGGGCCTGGCGGGCCGGCCCGAGCACCTGCTGGCGCCGGGCGACATCCCGGTGGTGCCCACCGACCGCGGCGGGCAGGTGACCTATCACGGGCCGGGGCAGGTGGTGGCGTATCCGCTGACCGACCTCGCGGCGCGCGGCTACTTCGTCAAGGAATACGTGCACCGGCTGGAAGAGGCGGTGATCCGCACCCTGGCCGAGCTGGGCGTCACCGGCCACCGCGTGGCGGGCGCGCCGGGCATTTACGTGCGGCTGGCCGACCCGTTCGGCCACGCGCCGCTGGCGCAGCGCCCGCAGCGGCGCGAGCCCGGCCAGCCCGCGCCGCCGCCCGACTTCGCCGGCCTGGGCAAGATCGCCGCGCTGGGCATCAAGGTGAGCAACCACCGCAGCTACCACGGCGTGGCGCTGAACGTGGCGATGGACCTGGAGCCATTCGATCGCATCAACCCCTGCGGCTACGCCGGCCTGCGCACGGTGGACCTGCGCACGCTCGGCGTGGACGCGGCCTGGATGGATGCCGCGCAGGCGCTGGCGGGGCATCTGGGGCGGCTGCTGGCGGGCTGAGGCGCCGCGCGGCGGGCCCGCCGTGCGGGTGCGAGGATGGGTCACTGAGGCGACTGTCGCCCGGCGGCCAGCGCTTTAGATTGCTCCCTGCAGCGTTCGCCTGACAGAACCCCCAAGGAGCCGAGATGCCACGACCCGTGCAAAGACGATTCATCCTGGACGCGCTGATGGCGGCACCGCTACTGACGCTCGGCGGATTGGCCCAGGCCCAGGGCCGGCCCATGACCATCGTGGTCGGCAGCACGGCCGGTGGCTCCACGGACACGCTGGCGCGCGTGCTGGGCAAGGTGCTGGGCGAACAACTGGGACGCAGCGTGGTGATCGACAACAAGCCGGGCGCCAACGGTACCATCGCCGACGGCCTGGTCGCGCGCGCCGCCCCGGACGGCAACACGCTGCTGATGGCGGCCATGGCGTTCACCGTCAATCCGCTGATCTACAAAAAACTGCCCTACGACCCGCTGGACAGCTTCACGCCGCTCACCATGGTGGCGCGCCTGCCCAACCTGCTGGTGGCGCGCAAGGACGCGCCGTTCAACACCGCGGCCGAGCTGATCGCCTACGCCAAGGCCCATCCGGGCAAGCTCAACTTCGCCGTGGCGGGGCTGGGCTCGTCGATCCACCTGGCGACGGAGGACTTCAAGCTGCGCACCGGCACCACCATGCTGGCCGTTCCCTACAAGGGCACCTCGGCCGCGCTGACGGACCTGATGGCCGGCGCGGTGGACCTTCTGTTCGTCGGCTCGGCATCGGCCATGTCGCATGTGCAGGCCGGCAGCGTCAAGGCCATCGGCGTGACCAGCAAGGCCCCCATCGCGCAACTGCCCAACGTGCCCCCCTTGTCGGCCACGGTGCCGGGCTTCGAGTCCAGCGCCTGGTTCGGTCTGATGGGCCCGTCGAAGATGGACCCTCGCCTGACCGAGACCTTGTACCAGGCCATCAAAGCCTGCCTGAGTCACCCCGACATGGTGGCCAAGCTCGACGCCGAGGCCGCCATCCGCGTGAGCTACACGCCGGCGGAGTTCAGCCAGTTCATCCGCGATGAGATGACGCGGCTGCGCGATCTGGTAACCCGAGCCAACATCAAGTTCGAGTCCTGAACGAGGCCTTGGGCACGCCAAGCGACGGCCGGCGCTCCTCAACGTGGTGGTGCGTCGGGCCTGCCGGGCAGCGCTGCTGCGCGACAGGCGTTTCGGATCGAGACGGGCCCCGCGTGCCCCCGTTGTCGCGGATCGGCGCGGCCGTGGCGCGGCCCGGGGCCTTGTCCCCCGGCTGACCGCTGCGGCCCGATGCGGCAACCGGCCCTTAAGATGCGCCACTTGACGACCATGCCCGCCGCACCACGCTCCAGCCACGCCCGCGCCAATCTGCTGGCGCTGGCCACCATCGCCCTGTGGGCCTCGCTGGCGACGCTGGGGGCGTCGCTGGCGCACGTGCCGCCGTTCCTGCTCACGGGGCTGGGCCTGCTGGCGGGCAGCGCGATCGCGCTGCCGCTGGTGCGCTTCGACGTGCGGCGGCTGGCGGTGACGCCGCGCGCGCTGGCGCTGGGGGTGTACGGGCTGTTCGGCTACCACTTCCTGCTGTTCACGGCGCTGCAGCTGGCGCCGCCGGTGGAGGCCAACCTGGTCAACTACCTGTGGCCGCTGGGCATCGTGGTGCTGGCCCCGCTGCTGCTGCCGGGCGTGCGGCTGGCGCCGGCGCACCTGGGCGCCGCGCTGGCGGGGCTGGCGGGCGCGGCGATCGCCATCCTGGGGCGCGGCGCGGGCGCCGAATCGGGCGGTGCCGGCCACCCGCTGGCGCCGCTGGGCTTTGCCTGCGCGGCGGGGGCGGCGCTGATCTGGTCGAGCTATTCGGTGCTGAGCAAGCGGCTGGCCAGCACGCGCCATGCGTTTCCCACGGCGGCCATCGGCACCTTTGGCTGCGTCTCGGGTCTGCTGTCGCTGCTGTGCCATGTGTGGCTAGAGCCGGCCGTGAGCCTGAGCGCGCGCGACGGGCTGCTGATCGCCGTGCTGGGCCTGGGGCCGCTGGGCGGGGCGTTCTTTTTGTGGGACGCGGCGCTGAAGCTGGGCGACACGCGCCAGATCGGCGTGCTGAGCTACCTGACGCCGCTGCTGTCCACCCTGACCCTGCTGTGGGTGACGGGCCGGCCGCTCAGCGGCAGCATCGCGCTGGCAACGGCGCTGATTCTGGGCGCGGCGGTGGTGGGAACGCGGGCGCGCTGACCCATGACGGAATGAGCTCGCTTGCAGTTCGATGACGGCGGCTGCGCCGCCATGGCGGAGCAGGCTTGCATGGACGCGGCCGCCATCTGTCATTGAAGCCGCGCAGCGGCGAAGTCATTCCGTCATTTCGTCATTCCACCCACGCACATTCGCAGGTGAAGTGGCGCAAAAACGGCGGCTGCTTGACGATGCGGATGCCGCGCACGCTGGCGGCGTGCTGTTTCGCCTCGGCAATCACCTCGGCGGCATAGTCGAAGTGGCTTTGCGTGTACATGCGACGCGGAAACGCCAGGCGCACCAGCTCCATGGGGTGGAAGGTCTCGGTGCCGTCCGGCAGGCGCTTGCCGAACATGACGGAGCCGACCTCGACGCCGCGGATGCCGCCTTCCAGGTAGAGCTGGTTGCACAGCGCCCAGGCCGGGTAGTGCGCCACCGGCATGTCCGGCAGCACGGTGCGCGCGTCGATGTAGACCGCGTGGCCGCCGGTGGGCTTGACGAAGCCGATGCCCGCCGCCTCCAGCCGCTCGCCCAGGTACTCGGCGGTGCGCAGGCGGTAGCGCAGATAGTCCTCGTCCAGCCCCTCGTCCAGCCCGACGGCCAGCGCCTCCAGGTCGCGCCCGGCCATGCCGCCGTAGGTGGGAAAGCCT
>ERZ781399.2836-NODE-2836-length-13772-cov-3.989939_pt1 | contig 13772 bp, 10 predicted proteins | sample MGYA00511014_ERZ781399 | MGnify/ENA primary metagenome ERZ781399 (study PRJEB29847, sample SAMN06458254) | wastewater metagenome | isolation source: Wastewater bioreactor | place: South Africa: Cape Town | study: EMG produced TPA metagenomics assembly of the...
GATCGGTGCCGAGCTTGAATGTGATCGTCAGCGACATCGAGCCATCGGCGCTGGAGTAGGAAGACATATAGAGCATGTCCTCGACGCCGTTGACTTCCTGCTCGATCGGCGTCGCCACCGTATCGGCGATGGTCTGCGAATCCGCGCCCGGATAGGAGGTGCGCACCACGATTGTCGGCGGCGCCACCTCGGGATATTGCGCAACCGGAAGCTGGAAATAGGCGATGCCGCCGACGATCAGCAGCACGATGGAGAGAACCGACGCGAAAATCGGCCGATCGACGAAAAAATGGGAGAATCTCATTGATCCGTCCCCTGTGCATCCGCCTGAGCAGGCGGCTCGTCGTTGGTCGCCTGCTGCGGCAGTTCGATCAGCTGCGGCGAAACCTTGACGCCAGGCCGCACGCGCATCAGGCCGTTGACGATGATGGTCTCGTCACCGGTCATGCCGTCGCGAATGACGCGATAGCCATAGAGCTTCGGTCCGAGACGGACGGACTTCGGCGTAATATTACCGGCGGTATCGACGGTGTAGACGACACGCTGGTTCTGGTCCGAACCGATGGCTTCGTCCGGAACGAGGATCGCCTTGTAGCTGTTGGAACCCTGCACCTGGATGCGCCCGAAGAGACCGGGCTGGAGGACAAGATCGGGGTTCGGGAACCTGGCGCGGACCCGGATCGTGCCCGTTTGGTTGTCGACGCGGTTCTCGGCGAAATCCAGCTTGCCCTTGAACGGCTTCTGGCGTTGATCCGCGATCGTCACGGTCACATCAAGCCCGCCGCCGCCTTGCTGCAGCGCGCTGCCGTTCTTGCGGGCCTCGTCGGCATAGGAGAGCAGCCGGCGCTCGTCGACATCGAAATAGAAATCGATGGGATCGAGCGACACGATGGTCGTCAGCACCGTCTGGTCCGCCTGCACGAGATTGCCGACCGAGATCAACCGCCGGTCGATGCGACCGCTGAGCGGCGCGGTGATCCGGGTGAAATCCATATCGAGATTGGCGCGGTCGACCGTCGCCTGCGCGCCGCGCACATTCGCCTGCGCGGAGAGAAGGTCGCGACGGCGATCATCCAGTGTCGAAGCCGACTGGCTGCCTGTGGTCGAGAGGGATTCCGCCCGCTTGTACTGTGCATCGGCAAGCGTGAGCGATGATTTCGCCACCTCCAGCGAGGCAGTCGACTCGTTCAGCGTCGTTATGAAAGGCCGCTGGTCGATGACGAAAAGCAGGTCTCCCTGCTTGACCATGGTGCCATCCTTGAAATGCACCTCCTGCAGATAGCCGCCGACGCGCGAACGCACGGAAACCTCATCGACCGCCTGGAAACGCCCGATGAACTCATCGCTGTCGATGACATCGCGAACGACGGGCTTGGCAACGGTCACCGGCGGCGCAGACGGCGCCCCCTGTGCCAGGGCTTCGGCACCCATGAAAACGGTAAGAACACAGCTGAAAAAAATGGCACGCGGCAGCATAGGCATGAAGCCCCCCTCGAAAAACCGCATGCGGCATCACGCGCCGTCATCACGGTAAGCGCTCACGAAATTTGCCTGCAACTTTCCACGAAGAACCTGTCGCCATCAGGCGTAATCAAATCAGGTTGCTTCGGACTTCCCCAACATGCGCCACGGGCCTCATCGACCCGGGTATCATCCAGCCTACGGGCTGGCACCACGCGCTAATGTATAAACGGTTTATCGAATTCGACAACAGGGAATGAAGCGGCAGCGGGAACGCAACCACTTGTTTTCATTGCAGAGAAAGACGCCCATAGGATGAGTGGGCCGAGGGCCTCAGCCCCCCAGCTCTTCGCGCAGCATTTCGAGCTCGAGCCATTCCTCTTCCATGCGCATCAGGCTCTCCCGTAGCTTTTCCGTCTCCGCCGCAAGGCGGTTGAAGGTTGCGGCATCCTTGGAAAAGAGGTTCGGATCGGCCATCTTCTGCTCGCGGGTAGCGATTTCGGCCTCAGCCTTTGCCATTTCCTTCGGCAGGTTTTCGAGCGCGAATTTCTGCTTGTAGGAAAGCTTGCCCTTGCTCTTCGAAGCATCGGACGCCAGTGCTTCTGCTGCCCTGGGCTTTTCAGCCGCCTTTTCTGCCCGCTTGCGCTCTTCCATCGCGCCCTTGCGCTGGGGAAGCAGGTCAGAATAGCCGACGGCATATTCGATCCAGCGGCCATCCGGATCTTCCGGATTGGGGGGAGCGATCGTCGAGGTCACGGTGCGATCGAGGAAATCGCGGTCGTGGCTGACCAGGATGACCGTGCCGGAGAAGCCGGAAACGATTTCCTGCAGCAGGTCGAGCGTCTCGATGTCGAGATCGTTCGTCGGCTCGTCGAGGATCAGAAGATTGGTCGGCCGCGACAGGATACGTGCCAGCATCAGCCGCGCGCGCTCGCCGCCGGAAAGGTTCTTGATCGGCGTGCGCGCCTGCTCAGGCTGGAACAGGAACTCCTTCATGTAGCCGGTCACATGCCGCTGTTCGCCATTGACGAGCAGGTTTTCGCCGCGGCCGTCGGTCAGATAGTTGGCGAGCGTATCTTCCGGATTGAGCTCCTCGCGTTTCTGGTCGAGGGTGGCGATTTCCAGATTGGTGCCGAGCTTTACCGTGCCGCTGTCTGGCTCGAGCTGGCCGGTCAGCATCTTCAGAAGCGTCGTCTTGCCGGCACCGTTCGGGCCGACGAGGCCGATGCAATCGCCGCGATGCACCCGCATAGAAAACGGCGCAACGATGGTGCGGTCATTGTAGGTCTTGGTGATCTTGTCGGCCTCGATCACCAGCTTGCCGCTTTCCTGCGCATCGGAGGCAGCCGCTTGCACAGTGCCCAAAGCACCCTTGTGGCCACGGTAACGCGAACGCATGTCCTGCAGCTCCCCGAGGCGGCGCATGTTGCGCTTGCGCCGCGCCGTCACGCCGTAGCGCAGCCAATGCTCTTCGCGTTCGATCTGCTTGCCGAGCTTGTGCTGCTCCAGCTCCTCGGCCTCCAGCACCTGGTCACGCCAGGCTTCGAAATGGGCAAATCCCCTGTCCAGCCGGCGCGAGGTGCCGCGATCGAGCCAGACGGTGGCGGTCGAAACCTTCTCCAGGAAACGCCGGTCGTGCGAAATCAGCACGAGCGCGCTGCGGCTCTTCTGCAGCTCGCCTTCCAGCCATTCGATAGTCGGTAGGTCGAGATGGTTCGTCGGCTCGTCGAGCAGCAGGATATCCGGCTCAGGCGCCATGACGCGCGCCAGAGCGGCGCGGCGTGCCTCACCGCCGGAGAGGTTTTTTGGGTCTTCCTCCCCGGTCAGGCCGAGATGAGACAGGAGATAGGTGACGCGATAGGGATCGTCACCGGGTCCGAGGCCGGATTCAGCATAAGCTGCCACCGTCTTGTAATCGGCGAAATCCGGCGCCTGCTCGAGATAGCGCACGGTCGATGACGGATGGCGGAATACCTCGCCCGACTGCGCCTCGACAAGACCGGCGGCGATCTTCAGGAGCGTCGACTTGCCGGAACCATTGCGGCCGACAAGGCAGATCTTGTCGCCCGGCTCCACCTGCAGGCCGGCACCGGCGAGCAATGGCGCGCCGCCAAAGCTCAGGAAGATGTCGTCAAGTTTCAGAATGGGAGGGGCCAAGATCAGACTCCGGAAAGGTCATAAGGGCGGGCAAGAACGATCGCCCTGCCGCTGCCGAGCGAAAAGCGCACGTCGCCTTCCGCTACGTTGGAAATGGTGCGCGATGCGCCGAAGGGCAAATGGAAATCGCGCAAGGGATAACGAGCATTCTCAATGAACAGGCCCGTCAGATCGCTGAACCCGAGGACGGAGAACAGTGAGCCCGCCGGCAGCGCCAGCGTGACATCGCCGGGTAGAAGCGGCACCGCTTCCTCGTCGCCTGAAGTCAGCAGCACATCGAGGCCCCTTTCGGCCAAATGCACGCCGTAGAGCAGATGCTGGATTGCATGATCGGACCGCTCGCCGCCCATGGCGCCGGCGAGTATCAACCTGACCGCGCCGCGATCGATCGCTTCCGAAACGGCAATCTCGCCGTCGGTGGCAGCCTTCGCAGCCGGATAGGGCTGCTTGGGCACATCGGGAAACGCAGCCTGCAAATCGGCTGGCGTGGAATCGAAATCGCCGACCCAAAGCTCAGGCTCCACCCCGAGCGCGACCGCATGGCGCATGCCGCCATCGGCCGCGATGAAGCGGCTGCCGGAAATGGCGGTGCGCAACCGCTTCGTCAGGCGAAGCTCGCCGCCGAGCAGGATGGTGAACGTGGTGGACTGGCTCATGAGGCAAGCCCATAGCGCAAAGTCATATCCCTAGGGAAGAGCGCCATGCGCAAGAACGGCCCTGCGGACCGCTCAGTCGTCCGTTTCCTTCAGCCGCGCCTGGAAAACCTGCTCGTAGCCGGTGACATAGCGGTCGAACAGCACGGAGAAGTCCGCAATCTCCTCCTGCGTCCAGTCGGCAAAGATGCTGCCGATGACCGCATATTTCTGCGCCTGGATCTCGGAGAGCAATCGCTGGCCAAGCGCGGTCAGCACGACGACGATGCGGCGGGCATCCGCCTGCGAAGCCTTGCGGCGCAGAACGCCGCGAGCCACCATGTCGGCAACGATGCGGCTTGCCCGCGACGGATCGATGCGCAGCATCTCGGCGATCGTTCCAACGGTGACTTCGCTCGCCGCCTCCGCCCGCCTGACCACATCGAGCACGTCGAGATGCGAAAGCTCGAGCCCCGGCGCGACGCTCTGGATGGCAAGCCTGCCGATCATGCGGCGGCCCGTCAGCAGGCGCATGCGCGCCATTGCCTGGCCGATGCGCAGCAGATTCTCGTCTTCAATCGGAGGCGAAGCTTCAACTTCACGTGTATTCGTCGCTGATGTCATCATTCCACCATATCAGAGGCAGAAAACAAAGAAAACATGCAAACAGCATTCACCTGTCGTTGACAATTATATGCTAATCGCACATATATCTCAAGTATGAAAACCGGGGCGCCCCGCGCATTCGATCGATCGCGCAGCGCTTCGGCCAAGCTCGGATTTCTAGCTCCATGGACATGCAGACAACGTTACCGCCGCTTGTGGCGGATCATAAGCGGCGGCTTATACTTTTCCTGTTTCTGATGACGGCCATGTTCATGGCAACCCTCGACAACCAGATCGTATCGACTGCACTTCCGACGATCGTCGGCGAATTCGGCCATCTGGAACGTTTCGGCTGGATCGGATCGGCCTATCTTCTTTCCCTCTCCGCCGTCATGCCCGTCTACGGCAAGCTCGGCGATCTCTTTGGCCGCAAATATGTGATGATGACGGCGATCGCGATCTTCACGATCGGCTCCGCCGTGTGCGGCCTTGCCGTGTCGATGAACACGCTGATTGCCGCCCGCGTGCTCCAGGGCCTCGGCGGTGGCGGCATCATGGTCTCGATCTTCGCCGTCAACGCCGACCTTTTCGAGCCGCGCGAGCGCGCGCGCTACCAGAGCTATTCGAGCCTCGTGCTGATGGCGTCGGGCGCCATCGGCCCGGTTCTCGGCCGCACGATGAGCGATCTTTTCGGCTGGCGCTCGATCTTCCTCGTCAACGTGCCGATCGGCTTTGTCGTGCTCGCCGGCCTCGCCTTCATGCTTCCCTATCGCAAGCCGGCCCGGCGGCCGAAGATCGATTATGCCGGAGCCATAGTCCTTGCGCTGACGACGACGAGCATCGTGCTTGCCGCCGACGGCAGCGAATTGTTCGGCTCGCTGTTGTCACCACAATGCCTTGGGATCATCGCCTTTGGCGTCGTCTGCGCCATCGCCTGGGTCTTTATCGAGCGCCGCGCCCCCGAACCCATCGTGCCAATGACGCTGTTCCGCAATCCGACTTTCGGCCTGCTGCTGATCATCTCGATCACCAGTGGCGCCGTCGCCATCGGCATGGTCAACTACTTCGCGCTGTTCTTGCAGACGACAACGGGTCTTTCGCCCTCGATGACCGGGCTGCTGTTCATTCTGTTGACCGGCGGCCTCGTCTGCGGCTCGCTCTCCGCCGGCCGGTTGATTGCCGCCAGAGGACGCTACAAGCCCTTCGCCATCGCCAGCGCCGCCTGCAGCACCATCGCCTTTGCATCGCTCGCCTTCGTCCATGCCGGCACGCCCATCGCTGTCATCGGCGTTCTCATGCTGCTGCATGGTATTGGCATCGGTCTTGCGCAGCAGGTGCCCGTCATCGGCGTGCAGAATGCGGCCGCAGCCCGTGACGTCGGAGCCGCGACAGGTGCCGTCACGCTGTCACGCATGGGCGGCGCTTCTATCGCCATCTCCATCTATGGCGCCATCATCGCCGCCAAGCTCGGCAATATCGGCCTCTCTATTCCCGGTGTCGCGGATATAGAGCAGCTGACGCCGAAAATGATGGCGACCTTGCCGGAAGCAACCCGCGAAGCCGTCGCCAACGCCTATGCGAGCGCCTTCAGCCCGCTGTTCATGACGGCCGCCAGCTTCTGTCTGCTTGGCCTTCTGGCTGCGCTGACGCTGAAGAACGTGCAGTTGCCGAGTGCCGCGAAGAAACTGGACAGCGTCGCCGCTGCCCACGCCGCCGAGTAACGTCCTCCATCCTGCAATCGACAAGGGAATCATTTCCCTTGTCATCCCTCCGTCACAAGGCTAAATCTGCCGTCGCTCTAACGGGGTGCCTTATGTCCTATCGGATATCTGGCTGAGAGGCTTTCACCGGCCAACCCGCGGAACCTGATCCGGCTAACACCGGCGGAGGGATTAGACGCGTGACGAAATCATAGCGCCCTTTTCCCCTTCAAGACGAAACCAAAGAGGAGGCGCTGCCATGCCCGACCGTTCGCTATTGTCATTCTTCGCCGGCCTGGCTCTTGCCGCCGGAACGAGCTTTCTCGCCGCACAGCCTGCCGCGGCGGCCGACAAGACACTCACCATCTACACCTATGAAAGCTTCACCGCCGATTGGGGTCCGGGCGCCAAGGTCAAGGCCGCCTTCGAAAAGACCTGCGGCTGCACGGTCAATTACGTCGCCGTCACCGATGGCGTGGCGCTTCTCTCCCGCCTGAAGCTCGAAGGTGCCGGCACCAAGGCCGACGTCGTTCTTGGCCTCGACACCAATCTCGTCGACGAAGCCAAGGATACCGGCCTGTTCGATGTGAGCGGCGTCGACACATCGGCCCTCAAGGTTCCCGGCGATTTCAAGGACGATGTCTTCGTGCCTTACGACTACGGCCATTTCGCCGTGATCTACGACAGCCAGACGATCAAGAACCCGCCGAAGAGCATGAAGGATCTCGTCGAGGGCGACCCCTCGCAAAAGATCGTCATCGAGGACCCACGCACCTCGACACCGGGCCTCGGCCTGCTGCTCTGGGTCAAGTCGATCTATGGCGACAAGGCGGCCGACGCCTGGACAAAGCTCAAGGGCCGCATCCTGACGGTAACACCCGGCTGGTCGGAAGCCTATGACCTCTTCACCAAGGGCGAAGCGCCGATGGTGCTTTCCTACACGACCTCACCGGCCTATCACATGATCGAGGACAAGACCGATCGCTATCAGGCGGCCGCCTTCTCGGAAGGGCACTATATCCAGATCGAGGTCGCCGGCCTCACCAAATCCTCCCCGAACAAGGAGCTTGCCCGCGACTTCCTGAAGTTCATGATCTCCCCCGGCTTCCAGGACATCATCCCGACAAGCAACTGGATGATGCCGGTCTCGGCCACGTCGGAGCCGCTGCCGGATGCCTTCAGCAAGCTCGTGGTGCCGTCGAAGACCTTCCTGATGAGCCCCGCCGACGTCGACAAGAACCGCAAGGCCTGGATCGACGAATGGCTGACCGCCACCAGCGGCAATTGACATCCTGACCATGCTCACGATGCCCGAAAGACGACGCGCCATTTCCGGCGGAGCGCTCAGCCTCGCCGGCATCATGCTCTTCGTCGGGATCGCCGTCGTGATCCTGCTTGCCGCCGGTATCGAATCCGGCGGCGACAACCCGCTGACGGACCCGTACCTGCTGCGCGTCCTGCGCTTCACGCTGCTGCAGGCGGTGCTCTCGACGCTGCTCTCCGTCATGCTCGCCATACCGGTTGCCCGCGCTCTCGCGCGCCAGCCGCGCTTTCCCGGCCGGCTATGGCTGATCCGGCTGATGGCCGTCCCGATGGGCCTGCCCGTGCTGATCGGCGCTCTTGGCCTGCTCGGCATATGGGGCCGGCAAGGGCTGCTCAATCAGGCACTTGCCGCCCTCGGCCTGTCGCAGCCCGTCAGCATCTACGGGCTAGCCGGCATCCTTCTGGCACACGTCTTCTTCAACATGCCGCTCGCCTGCCGACTGATGCTGGCCGGGCTGGAGCGCGTGCCGGCGGAATATTGGCTCGTTGCCGGCGGCCTTGGTATGCGCCCGATATCGGTGTTCCGCTTCATCGAATGGCCTATCCTGCGCGGCCTCATCCCCGGCATTGCCGGCCTGATCTTCATGCTCTGCGCTACCAGTTTCACGCTGGTGCTGATCCTCGGCGGCGGCCCGGCTGCGACGACGCTGGAGGTGGCGATCTATCAGGCGCTCCGCTTCGATTTCGATCCTGGCCGTGCCGTGATGCTGTCGCTCCTGCAGATCGTCGTCACCCTCCTTGTCCTCGGCGCCATGACGCTGTTTCGCGCGCCCGACGATCACGGGCTGACCAGCGGCCGCGCCCTGCGGCGCATCGATGGGCAAAGGACGGCCGCGCGATGGACCGACGCCGCTTTGCTGTCGCTGGCCGCCCTCTTTCTCGGCCTGCCGCTCGCTTCGGTCGTCGTAACCGGCCTTGAGTCAGATCTTCCGAAACTCGCCGTCCAGCCGATCTTCCTGCAAGCGGCCGTTACGAGCCTGGCAATCGCATTCGCCGCAGGGCTTCTGGCCGTGCTGATATCCTTTACGATCATTCGTGCCCGAGCGGTGATATCGGCGGATCGCCGCAAAGCCCTCGGTTTGCGCGCGCTGACGATCGCATTGGGCGGAAGTTCCTCGCTCATCCTGCTGGTGCCGCCGATCGTCCTGGCGACCGGCTGGTTTCTGGCGCTCCGGCCATTCGGCGATCCCAGCCACTTTGCCGCCATCGTGATCGTCGTCATCAATGCGCTGATGGCGCTGCCCTTCGTCATTCGCGTCATCGAACCGGCCTATTCGGTCCATGTCAGCCGCACGGAGCGGCTGGCGGCAAGCCTCGGGCTTCACGGCGTCTCCCGTCTTCGCCTGATCGACTGGCCGGGCCTGCGCAAACCGCTCTTCACCGCACTCTCCTTTGCCATGGCTCTGTCGCTCGGCGATCTCGGCGCCGTGGCGCTCTTCGGTTCCGACAGTCTGATGACCCTGCCCTGGCTGATCTACAGCAAGCTCGGCAGCTACCGCACGAACGACGCCGACGGATATGCGTTGATCCTCGGCCTGCTGTGCCTTCTCCTGACCATTGCCGGCACGGCCGGCCAGGGCGCGCGCGATCACGAAAGCAGACGAAATGACTGACGGCGACTACATGATGAAACAGGGCATCGCCATGGCCGGTGTCGAGCTGCGCCTCGGCAGGCATGACTTCCGCTTCGACTGCACCTTGCCGCAGGGCAGGATCATCGCCGTCGCCGGGCCGTCGGGATCTGGCAAATCGACCTTCCTCAATTTGCTAGCCGGCTTCGAACAGCCCGATCGCGGCCGCGTGCTGCTGGCCGGACAGGATGTCACCGGCCTGCACCCCGCCGAACGGCCGGTATCCCTCGTCTTCCAGGACAACAACCTTTTTGCCCATCTCGATCTCTTCACCAATGTCGGCCTTGGCATCAGCCCGTCCTTGAAGCTCGCGACGCAGGACCGGCAGCGGATCTCCGAGGCCTTGGCCCGCGTCGGCCTGCCCGGTTTCGAGAAACGCAAGCCGGGAACGCTCTCCGGCGGCGAGCGGCAGCGCGCCGCCTTCGCCCGGGCGCTGGTGCGCGACAAGCCGATCCTGCTTCTGGACGAGCCCTTTGCCGCGCTCGATCCTGGCCTGCGCTCCGGCATGGCCGAACTCTTGAAGACGCTGCATCGCGAAACCCGCAATACGGTGCTCATCGTCTCGCACGATCCGGCCGAGGTGCGGCGCCTTGCCGACCATGCCGTTTTCATCGATGACGGCACGATCAAGCTCGCCGCTCCCATAGGAACCTTCCTGGAGACGGGCGGCATTCCGGCATTGACCACATTTTTGCAACATTGATTGCGCCACAGCACCTTGTCGCCGGCTTTGCCTTAATTTCGTCTAGCCGAGCAGCTGAAAGTCCTGGCAAATGCTTGCTAAAATACAACGCTGCCACATTTAAACGGAGTCTCGCTATGCAACCGGTCCCAAAATCGGCTACAGCAAGGATTGGAGACCGTCCGGGTAAATGCGGATCGAAGGGGTTGGAAGCAACCGCTATCGGCACGCGACGATGATCGCCCCGGTAACGATCAACCGGATTGGGCGCCGAGCCGGCATGGCAGCGAAATGAGTAGGATACAGGTCCTGAAGCAGAGCAAGCGAGCAGAACGAAGGATCGGTGCGACCGTCGCAGTTCACTTGCGCCGCCTGGTCCCCCTTCTAGTCGCCGCGGTGATATTGGACAGCTGTCAAACGGTGATGGACCAATCCTATCAGCCGAGCGTCTCTCCATCAGCCAATCCGCAAATTGTCTCCGAGGTTCAGAAGAACGATCCGCGCGCACAGATGGGCGCACGCGAGCATCCGCGCATCCTTGCAAGCTACGGCGGCGAATACAAAGACGCAAAGACCGAGCGGCTGGTCGCCCGCATCGCCGGCGCACTGACAAGCGTCTCGGAGAACCCGCAGCAATCCTACCGGATCACCATTCTCAACTCGCCCTCGATCAATGCCTTTGCGCTGCCCGGCGGCTATCTCTACGTCACACGCGGCCTTCTCGCCCTTGCCAACGACGCCTCGGAAGTTGCCGCCGTGCTGGCGCACGAGATGGCGCACGTCACGGCCAATCACGGCATCGAGCGTCAGAAGCGCGAGGAAGCCGAAGTCATCGCCAGCCGCGTCGTCGCCGAAGTGTTGTCGAGCGATATCGCTGGCAAGCAGGCGCTTGCCCGCGGCAAGCTGCGCCTTGCCGCCTTCTCGCGCCAGCAGGAACTACAGGCCGACGAGATCGGCATCCGCACGCTCGGCCAAGCCGGCTACGACCCTTACGCCGCCGCTCGCTTCCTGAACGCCATGGAAGACTACAGCCGCTTCATGTCGGCCAATTCCGACGTCGACCAGAGCCTGGACTTCCTTTCGAGCCATCCGAGCACGCCACAGCGTATTGATCTTGCCAAGGCGCATGCGCGCGAATTCGGCGAGGAAGGCAAGGTTGGCGACACCGGCCGCGACTATTATCTGAACGGCATCGACGGCCTGCTCTATGGCGACAGCCCCGAGGAAGGCTATGTGCGCGGCCAGACCTTCCTGCATGGCGGCCTTGGCATCCGCTTCGACGTGCCGACCGATTTCCGCATCGACAACAAGGCTGAAGCCGTGATGGCGACCGGCCCTGGCGACATCGCCATCCGCTTCGACGGCGTCGCCGACACGCAGAACCAGAATCTGACGAACTATATTTCCAGCGGCTGGGTGACGGGCCTCGATCCCTCCTCGATCAAGTCGATCACCGTCAACGGCATGCCGGCCGCGACCGCACGCGCCTCTGCCGATCGCTGGGATTTCGACGTGACCGTGATCCGCGACCGCACGCAGATCTTCCGCTTCCTGACGGCGGTGCCGAAGGGGAACATCGCTCAGCTCAACCAGACAGCCGATGTGCTGCGCTCGAGCTTCCGGCATATGACACCGGAAGAGGCGGCCTCGCTGAAGCCGCTCAGGGTCCGCGTCGTCACGGTCAGACCGGGCGACACCATCACGACGCTCGCCGCCCGCATGATGGGCACCGACCGCAAGCTCGATCTGTTCAAACTGATCAATGCCCTGCCGACCGGCGCGACGATTGCACCGGGCGACAAGGTCAAGATTATCTCCGAATAGCGATCGGCTCTTCTTCCCGAAGCCGGAAAAAGAATACCCTCAGGCGTAGCTTGCCATGCGGGGATCTGCATCGACGAGCGCGTTGCGCAGCTTGTCCATGGCACGGCTTTCGATCTGGCGGACGCGCTCCTTGGAAATGCCGAGATCGGCGCCGAGCTCTTCGAGCGTCGCCCCGTCTTCGACAAGGCGACGTGCCTGGATGATCTTCATTTCGCGCTCGTTGAGGTGCTTGAGTGCCGAGGCCAGCCAGATGCGGCGGCGCTCGCCGTCGATCATGTCCGAAACCTGCTCGTCGGGAAGCGGCTCATCGCTGATGAGAAAATCGATACGCTCGGCACTTTCGGAATCACCCGCAATCGACGGCGCCTGCAGCGAGGCGTCGCTGCTGGAGAGGCGCGCATCCATCGTCTGCACGTCCGCAAGGCTGACGCCAAGCGTGACGGCGATTTCCTCATGGATGGACTGCACGGTGACGCTGGAATTGCTGCGGGCGAGCTTGGCACGCAGACGGCGCAGATTGAAGAACAGCGCCTTTTGCGCCGAACTTGTCCCGCCACGCACGATCGACCAGTTGCGCAGAATATAGTCCTGGATCGAAGCGCGTATCCACCAGCTTGCATAGGTCGAGAAGCGAACCTCGCGCTCCGGCTCGAAGCGGGCAGCCGCTTCCAGCAGGCCGACATAGCCTTCCTGCACCAGATCGCTCATAGGCAGTCCGAAATTGCGAAACTTCCCCGCCATGGAAATGACGAGGCGCATATGGGCGGTTGCGATCTGATTGCGGGCACCACGATCATCGTGGTCCTTCCAGCGAATGGCGAGATTATGCTCTTCGTCGCGATCGAGATAGGGAGCAGCCATCGCAACTTTGATCATGCGCCGATCTGCAGACATATTCGTCATATGCATCTCCTGGGTTCGGCCTCAAATCGTCTCTATGCCGCGGTCGACGAAAAGGGCAGCAAGCATCGTTTCCGAACATCGCTGTTCGGATGGAAATCAATGAATGAAATTGCAAATTGGAAACCGATATCCGGCGTGCCGGATATCGATGACTAGTCTAGTTCGATCTCATCGAACGGGTCTGACGATTGAAGCGTCTGCAGATCGCCGGGGAGCTTCGGATGAAAACGCATAGGCCGGTCCTCGTGAATGTCTATAAAACGGCCGTTCCGGAACCCCTCTCCACGGGAGCGCACCCACACCGACCGCAAACGCGAGGTTTAAACGCGGCAGAACGGAAAAGGTTCCAAAGAAAAAACCCGGCGCGAAGGCCGGGTTTTTTGAAGCAATATGGGCGCCTTGGCCTTATGCGGCTTCGTCCTGCGAGTCGTCTTCTTCAATGGCCTTGCCGCGCTTCGGACCCTTGTTAAGATTGGTCTCGACGAGGCGGACGGCTTCGGTTTCCGACATCTTGTTGACGGCGGCAATTTCGCGCGCCATGCGGTCGAGCGCTGCTTCATAGAGCTGGCGTTCGGAATAGGACTGCTCCGGCTGATTCTCGGCGCGATAGAGGTCGCGAACGACTTCTGCGATCGAGATGAGATCGCCGGAATTGATCTTGGCATCGTATTCCTGCGCGCGACGCGACCACATGGTGCGCTTCACGCGGGCCTTGCCCTGCACGACCTTCAACGCACGATCGACGAAATCCGTCTCGGAAAGCTTGCGCATGCCGATGCTCATCGCCTTGGCCACCGGCACCTTCAGGCGCATCTTGTCTTTCTCGAAGTCGATTACGACCAGCTCGAGCTTC